>Ga0131853_10010813_pt1 | contig 16684 bp, 9 predicted proteins | sample TergutLab28metaG_FD_92764 | JGI IMG/M metagenome (GOLD analysis project Ga0131853, IMG submission 92764) | Labiotermes labralis P1 segment gut microbial communities from Petit-Saut dam, French Guiana - Lab288 P1 (version 2) (version 2) | ecosystem: Host-associated > Arthropoda: Insects >...
AATTTTTAACAGTTTTCAAATTGTGTTGGTTTTGGGCCTTTTTTGGGGGGCCTTTGGATTTTCGGGGGGGGGGGGGTGTTGACACCCCCCCCTCGGTAGCCACTGAGTCGAACGCAACACATTTTGTGTGTTGTGTTACGGTATTCTTTTCTCTAGCACCATTTGAAGCTTACCACCAATGCTAGTAGTCTGTAGGTAGCAGCTCAATATGCTGGAGACACTAACGCTGAATACTTCCATATGAACAGCAGCAAACATAAGAAAGCAAGACACCCACAGACCATACTCCAAGCCGTAATCAGGTTAATTATCGCCAGATGTAAGTTAGTTCCCCGTTAGCCTGCAGTCAGTACATAAACTACGCACTCATAATTTCTAGCGCGTGTAAACGTGTATCAGTACATAAAGTGAAACTGAAAGTACGCTAAAATCCCCGTTATTTAATCAACCACATGACTTCTAATTCCATTCCGTCGCAGTACATCGCAAGTTGTTAAATCAGGCACCAAATAATTGCTCGTGATCTTGGGCGAGTTCAAAGAAGTAGCAGATGTCTTGCACAGTTGGTTGTCGATGGGTGTGCCTGAAGAACTGCAGGTGGTAAATATTTGGTTGATTTGGCGTCCCTGAAACATTTCATAATGCATATTAATAGTTCAATCGATTATGAATACATTGGATAATTTAATCGCATATGTTGTCAGTGTGAAACACCTTTATCTTAAGACAGCGTTGCCACATTATTTAACAGCGAATTAAATAAAATTCACGTAGAGAGCGGAGAATTCGGCATTGCGAGAGCTGACATTTATCATCCTGTAAACCACTTTAAAACCAGTTTTGTTGTCGTTCCATCACCCGGGTACAGCGCTTGTTATTCGACTTACTGATTCCGACTGCCGTGTTTTATCAAGATATACGGCTTAACCCAGGTTGGTAATTTGACATATGTAAATTTTAACACAGCTGTTACAGAAATATTTATGACCTAACTATAAAACTTCCTTGCTCGGGTGTAACGGTTCTTTAGATGTAGCCGTCTGGTGGCAAGATAATTATGCGGGATATTCGGCGACTTTGTGTGTTTCAGAAACCTATTACTGAAGTAATTACTAGTCAGAAATCTAATATAAATAGAGTATATATTCAATTGAACGTAACGTCTCTAGATTTACGTGTTTAATTCACTTGATAAGCACGGTGTAGAGGAGCTGAGTGCACAGAAGAGAGGAAATGCTCCGTGGAATGTTTGATCGTCACGCGTGATTTAAGTTTTCCGCCGCGGTTACAATGAGATCTGCACTTTTTGGGGGGATTTCACGCAGCGTGGAATGGTAGATTCTTACCGATGTTTCGGGACAACCTGTCATTGCCATCTTCAAGGGCCAAGCAGTAACAAAATTTCAGTAAAAAAAAAAAAACTCTACATCGCGAAAAATCCCCAAAAAGCGTAGATCTAATTTTTGATGACTCTAGACGCATGGACGTACATGGTGTTCTGCAGAAGTTGGTACTTTTGTGATCAGATTGGTTAAGAATGGACACCCCGTTCGATGGTCGCGATTTGTAAATTTCTGTTACATTTAACTTTAGGTAAGTAGGTTTCACCCTTTTTATAAGCCACGAAGGCCCTTAGGGTGAGTAGAGATATAGCTCTACTCTTTCTAGGACCTCGGTACTAGATGGGGATGGGGGTTCAGCCCTACCCCCTGGCCACCTCCACCCCCGGGAAGGACTCGGTACCCATTGTACAAGAGGCTGGGTGGGCCTCAGGGCCGGTCTGGACGGGCGGAAAATCTCGTCCACACCGGGATTCGATCTCGAACCGTCCAGTCCGTAGTCAGTCGCTAAACCGACAGAGCTAGGCGGTCCACAATTTTAACTTTATATTACACAACTAAAGAAAGCTTGAGAACTGCGCTCTTTTGGGCTGTTAACGCAGGGAGTAGTGGTACTTCCTTACCGACGTATCAGGGCAACCTTTAGGTCCCATCTTCAAGGGTCAAGGGTCAGCTGCCTAACAAGCCAGAACAGCGCAGTTATCTAATGCACGTAAACCACACCAGTTTTCTGCTTATACGCTGGCTTTCCAATGACTGAAGACTGAGATTTTTGAGCCAGTGGTACGTCAAATCACAACTACTGACACAGTACATGTTAGGCTAAACCAAATGTCTTGAACTTCAGGAAAGCAAGTGCTCTGTTCGTGAACAGCCGAACAGTCCAGTTGCAGGAGAGATGTCCCTAAACGTTAATGGTAAAGCTACATCTCTGGTAATTAGATGAAGATTTTGTCATTGCTTCTCATAGAAACTTAATATATCTGACGAAGAGACTAGCTGAGAAACACTAAATGTTTTAAGGCTGCTGACAGAGGCAGAACCACGAGTTAAACTTTTGTTACTAATTCGGTGTTGAAGGCAGATTTGAATGCCAATTGGCAATTTCCTTGTAGATTATATTTAAAGAAACCACCTGGAGAAAAGGGGGACCGCGGTAGCACAGTTGTTAAGGTGCTGTGCTACAAATCGGAAGGTCGCTGGTTCGATCCCACCCGGTGTCAGTGGATTTTTCATTGATATAAAATCCTTCCGATCGCACTATGGCCCTGGGGTCGACTCAGCCTCTAACAGAAATGAGTACCAGGATTATTTCCTGGGGGTAAATCTGGCCTGTGCGTAAGACTGAAAACCTACCACCATCCTGCGCCGTTGTCACGAAATCTGGGAGCCTTAACTTCCTGGAACCCTCTGGGCCTGTCCAGGCCTGTAATGGGACTGCTTTTACTTGGAGAAAAAGAAATCCCAAATTTTGGTCAAGAGAAAATGAATGGAATTTCTCATCTGTTATGTTTTTTGTACTGTGCATTGTGATACAAATATATAATGTTAAACAATAAAATGCGCTTTTTAAGTTAAAGTTGTAATTCAATTCTAATAACAAAACAAACGAGATGCATTAATTTATCAGATTTATTTTAGGAATAGAACTCTACATATTTCGGACAATTTCTCTGTCCATCATCAGGGTTGTAGTACTGTACACACAGCATGGGTTTAGGTCATACAGGTTATGTTGACTGCTTGTTAGCAAGCAGTCAACATAACCTGTGTGACCTAAACCCATTGATGTGTGTGCAGTAATAGACTCCTGATGATGAACAGAGAAACTTTCCGAAACACGTAGAGTTCTATTCCTAAAATAAATTTGAGAAATTAGTGCATCTTGTCGGTTTTATTATAAGAATATATCACGATGCACGGTCCTCCGAATGTCAAATTTGTAATTCAGTTCTTCTTGTCTTCTACATGTTTCGAACATCTTATGTTCAGAATCAGGAAGACTGTATTTTACATGCAGCCTGGAGCACGTCTTTCAGCCTCACAGACTGCTTGCAGAAATACATGAATAACATACCATATAAGGATGCATGCACAATATAGTCTTCCTGATGATGAACATAAGATGTTCGAAACATGTAGAAGACAACAAGAACTGAATTAAAACATTAATTTAAAAAGTGCCCTTTATTGGTTAACACGACATAAAATTCATCTGTATTGCAAACTAAAAGAATGTTCCGTTCAACCATAACGCCTGTATTATGTGTAAGTGTATGTAATGCAGGGTGTGTTGAATATGCATCTAGTAGGTTAATTAAAGGAATCTGGACAACGCTTTCGATATTTTTCTTTCCGGAATATCTAGATATGTAGACTGGGGAATTCTGTTACATTTTAAAAACTTTCTTTTTTTTACTGTACCTCTGGCCAGTGTCATTTTCTTCTCTATATTGACAATGTGCATTAAAGATTACGTAGGAAAACAGAGTGAAGCTGGGACAGAAATTTTGCAATATGACCAATAAAAGTCTGCTTTAAAAATTCTGGTTACGGATAATCGCAGTATGTGCAGAGTATGTTCAAGCTGTTTATTCATTGTAGACGTAAATTAATAAGCAGCTGGTTGTAGAGATAAGCACAGAAAGTACAGGTAGGTCTACGTGTTTATGTCCCATCACCAGAACACAAATTGCATCAGTATTAAGGCAGTCAGCCAACCGAAAAAGTTCACACATGTTCGAGAGCTCGACTGTTTGGGGAGAATAATAACAAATAAAATTAGATTGAAGAGAAGTCGGAAAGCGAATTGAATTTTGGGAAACTTGCTGACTGCGGAGTTTCTTACCTCTTACCTACCCGTCTCCTATTTACAAATCTAATGACTGAAATAAATACAGCCCTGTATAGCCGGTTTTTATGGTGCTTTGAGACTTGGGCTGGCACGGTAAGGGAGAAATATAGATTGTAGGTGTGTGAGAGGGTGCATCTAGGAGCGAAGAGTGAATGAGGGTGGGAAAAATTGCGTAGGTAATGAGCAGTTGAATAATTCATACTGTTCTTTACATATTGTGAAGGTGCACGAGCAAATGACAATAAGGTAGGCATGATGGCACGTAACACACACACAGAAGACGTACAAAGCCTAATATTAGATGGGGGAGTACTATTTAAATGGATTTTAATAAATGGTGCCTAAGAGGTGGGGTCGGATTAAATTGGCTTATGATGGGGTTCATTGGTTAACTGTTGTGATTAAGGAAATGAATAATCACGTTCAATACAACGAAGAATTTGTTCTTAAGAAGGCAGGCAATGTGCGTATAACGTAAGGTTGTGGCGCCTTCGGTTAGCCTAATGTTCGTACCTCCTCGATCATCCTAGAGCGCGAAAAGTTTTCAATCGAAGACCACTGTAATGGCGATTATACTTTGCCGATAACAGTAAAAAATACTTATGTTTCCATGTAAAGTTTAGGATATTTTTGTCCGATTTGGATTTTATCGAGAAAGGGTAATGAAAGTCAGATCCCACGGAAATCTGACCGGTAGGAGCAGAGCTAATACACTCAGACAGACGGACGGAAGGCGGACAGACATGACGAAGTTCATAGACGATTTTTGCGAGTATTGCCAACTTGCCTAAAAGTAACTGTTCTCGGACTGAGTTACTGTTCCATCTTTGACGTTCAGGTGACCGTGCATCGTGATATATTCTTATAAAGAAACCAACTAGATGCACTAATTTCTCAAATTTATTTTCGGAATAAAACTCTATATGTTTTGGACAGTTCCTCTGTCAATCATCGGGACTTTTTCACAGCACACGCAGCAATGGTATGTCATACGAGTACAGGTTTACTGACAGCTTGCGAGCAGGTTCAGGATGGTTCCGTGCGGTGAAAAACTCCTGATGATGGGCAGAGGAATTGTCCGAAACATGTAGAGTTTTATTCCAAAAATAAATTTCAGAAATTAATGCATCTGGTTGGTTTTGTTATAAGAATGTTACTGTTGTGTATTTTTAGAGGGTGAACAGAAGATCTCAAAAACGACCTCGGATAACTCAGTGTTCGTTTCGAGAATTAAACCCGTTTATTCCCAAATATGAATTAGCAGCGCCAGCAACGCAGCAATTACGTTCATTGACACCGGTTGTTACCATTGCTTTATATCTTGCAGGAAGGGCTGTGTGATTAAGAGGTTGTTTTATTGAGGAATGAAGTAACTTTTGTGTTAGAAAAATGCAGAAAAGCATGTTAGAAAATTCTTGCTTAATAATGAAATGCAGTGTTATTTTGCAGGGACGTAGGAAAACCACGCAGGATTTCATCTTTTCGTAGAACTCGTCTCATTGTGCTTATAACAAATCAATGGTAATTTGTATGTACCGTCAAATACAACAGTTTATTGCATTCAACAATGCTACGTGTTTAGGTCTATGTACGTTCTTCGGACATAAATATGTATGACTTGGAAACAAGTGAAATAAAAACATAATTTAATGTATATCATTTGTGTAAATTTATGCCTGAAGATAATCGTACTGACCGAAATATGTAACATTGCTGAGCATTGTTGAATGAAATAAATTGTTGTCCTTGACGGGGAATACATATTACCACTGACGATGCATTCCAGTCAAGGTGCCCTACTTTCGGGCAGAGATACGACGCCGAAAATTCCCGAATTCGGAAAAAAATTCTAGATGTTCACGCCGTAACTAAAAAAGTCGGTGTAATTATGAGATTTAAATCTTATACTTCTTGTCCTTACTGAAGGGTGTACGAAATCCGTGATCCATCTTGCGTATAGAAAGGTGGGGGGGGGGGTGTTTTTCATGTATATTTTTTTAATAGTACAAAGGCTATGCAACTTATTCTGTGGTATTTTATACGTTTAATCTACAAACCGGCATGAAATTTCAATGCAACTGAACACGCTCTCCAGAGCAACGGTGCACAGCAGAGTTGTCCGAAGAAGATACAGTCTGTTCTTCATGAAAAAGCGATGACGAGTTTACGCATGGCATCCACTGCGCGTGACAAACCGCATAGGCGTGTAGGATACCCGTATGAGTTTAGCCCCATTCTGTGTGGGGAGGCTGGAATTCTTTAAAGAAATATTGATAGCATTTTGTTTGCGATTCCTCCCGCTGCGAGTGATGTTGATACGGTTGGTTTCATGTCGTGTTGAGCTTTAGGTGAACTTCCGCCTTAAAAGTCGATTGCCGCTCGCGACTAAAACACGTCCCCCTGCGGTTTAATTTATTATGCACGGCCAGCCCGTTATTGCTAGCCGTTTCCTACATGAAACAAAACATGTATGATGAATATTGGTAACAGAACTCGATGCGTCCGCTCGTGTCGACGATGAAACAGCATGTGTGCCGCATGCACATTTCGCCGTATGTGAAAAATGTCACTGCTGAAAGGGAGTTAACGATAACTAATACCATGCAGCAGAAGCCTTTTAAAGAAGCTGATGTTTGTTCAGCGCGTCAAAAAGTTGTCTGCCACTTTAGAACCCGAAATTTCTTCATTGTGTTGACAACAGCCTGTCCTTTTACTGACCTGTTTCAGACCAGCCCACAACAGCCCGTCACTTGTCACTTTCCTGGAATGTTTCAGACCAGCCCACAACAACCCGTCACTTGTCACTTTCCTGGAATGTTTCAGACCAGCCCACAACAGCCCGTCACTTGTCACTTTCCTGGAATGTTTCAGACCAGCCCACAACAGCCCGTCACTTGTCACTTTCCTGTAATGTTTCAGACCAGTCCACAACAGCCCGTCACTTGTCACTTTCCTGGAATGTTTCAGACCAGCCCATAACAGCCCGTCACTTGTCACTTTCCTGGAATGTTTCAGACCAGTCCACCATATTCTCACACCTCACTTTTTAAGTCTAACCATTCATTTTAATATAACCTCACATCTATGAAAGCTCTCTAAGTGGACCTTTCTTTAGGCCTTTCCGGATTAAAATCTTCCAATATTCTCATCTAGAAATCATTTACGCCAAATGCCCTGTTAAGTCATTCATCCTTCGCTTGATATTTCCAATGAAGTTCGATAAAAAGCACAGCTTATAAAAACTCTTCATTTTGTCATTTACGGCACCGTCCTCCTCTTTGCTGTCTTTGAATTTCCAAACAATTTCCACAATTCTTTTTCGTCAGACCAATTGTGTATACGAGCGGCAGGAGGAATAGAAGTTTACGAGCCATGTAACATCACAAACAAGAAACCACGTTCTGACTTATTCGGTGGAATTCTTCGACCAGTTGTTATCATCTGTTTGAAGATCTGAAACCAAGAGTTGGCGACAACAAATTTCAAGACGATCGCCACTTGTGACACGACGTCTGATAGCGCAGGACAGATAATAGAAAGGTATGTTCCACGATACGTTAAATGCCTCAGATGTGGCGGAATGCATGCGATAAATTAGTGGGCTATCAATACAGTTAAATCTGGAATGTACTTCTTGGCGAAAATAAAGAACACATAGCATGAGTATTGTAAACTTATTTCGTGACCGATTTCCGTATGTTCGTCTTGTGCGGCGACAGATCAGTTTTAACGTGCGCACACAAATGCACATAAAGGCTGTTACTACAGTCGTCCTGCTTTCAAATACGGGATACGGAAATAGAAGATATCAGCAAGATTGTCAGAAAGGATTCTCCAGTTTTAATCTGGACTTGAGTCAAATGTACGTTTATGTTTACCAGCCTCGAAATGCAATCCCTGGTAGGCTGCGCTGCTGTGTACAAAATGTAGGGTCACGGTAAACCTCGAGCATGTGTGGGGAGCTGTTTTTACTGTGAGGGTAGGAGGGGGTGTGTGTAATTGATTCTTGGTTGCAGAGAGTGGCGACAAAATTTCGAACTTAAGAAAATCCCAAAATCGAGATTAAATACACGAAATTTCTGTATGTAATGTATAATTGTACCAACATATATAAAAGTTTTGATTAATGGACCGGGTTACGACATCGTCAGTGCTGAATTTTGTTCTCTTTCTTTTTGGTCAAAGGGAAGAACAGAAATCGATGGCGGTTAATTGTAGAGTAAAGAGAATAATTATTCGCGAGGGAAATGTGGTAACAATTTTAAGTAAATCCATGTAACAGAATTATTCTCGACAAGACAGCAGGTTCACAGTTGGTCAAGAAATTTCCCCCATTTGATGGGACTAGGAAGGTTTATCAGCATGTTGAAAAGAGCAGGTCACGTGTCCCTGTTCTGACCCAGATAAATGAAGTACATCCCTTCACTTCCTGTTTCAATGAGCTCCATTTTAATATTCTGTCATTTACGCCATGGTGTTTCAAGCGATTTCTTTCTTTCATTCTTTCAGGTTTCCTCACCAAAGCCCTGTATGCATTTATCTTTTGCCTTTTGCGTCCCAGATTCCCCCTATCCATGGTATGATTACACTAGTAATAATTTGTGAGGAGTACAGATCATGAAGTTCTCACTGTGCATCCTTCACCATCCTTTTGACAGTTCTCATTTCCCCCCAGGTGTAATTACTATCCTCAGCTCAGTGTTCTCAAATACCGTGAGCCTGTGTCATTCCCTGAACGTAAGAGACAAGTTTTCACACCCATATAGACACCGGGGTAAAAGTACAGGTTTTAATTTAATCTGTGTATTATCAGATAGCAAATGATAAAACAGAAGGTTCTTTTATCGGAATCGTTTGTCTTCTGATTCTCCACATTTCATCTACCCTTAATTTATTCGTGCATGCATTTTCAATTTGTTAGTATCGTTACAAAACATTTAAATCATCGCAACATTTTCAAAAGATTTATTATACTTATCATTGTTGCGAATTTTTCTATTTTTTTGTTCAGAAGACTTGAACGTGTACAGTTTTTTCAGTATATAATACTAGAACATTTGTCAGGACTCTTGCAGCTTAGTTATTCGGTTAATTAGTTTGGTTAGCTATTTACCTTTTTGTAGCACTGCCCAGCAACACTAGTTACAAAAAGCAAAGACCAAACAATAAGCACAACACAGCTTATGAGCTGCTATTCTTCTTGCGAATCTTACTGTCCGGTTTAACAATTTTATGATAGAGACACAGTTACATCTGTAAACTTTATTATCAGCATTTGTTCCTGACAGATTTACTTATCCCTGGAAATACGATTTCTTGCTTGGTGTGCACAAAGCCTGGAAGCAGTTTGCCTTTGTACTTGCTACTGATTGCTCTCGGATGTAATTTGTAGACACGGTTTAACTGTGTGCGAGAGCCAAGGAAAACTCCAACACAGCACTAGGCGCACAAAACCACTAAGAAGCCTGTTCTGTTAGGCTGCAAAGCGCATTTGCGATCACGCCAGGGCTCAGTGAGATTTCTTTCATACAGGAAGTAGTAACTACGAAACATAGGTAACCTCTAGGTTCATGCTTGTTCACCAGAATTCTAGAGAAAATTATTTGGTACCAAACCAAAATTACACTCAAAATGGAAGAGACTGAGGATGAAGTTGAAGGAACACTTGTTAATTTCAGAAAATTGGTGTCGTCCCTTATCGCGTCTAGAAAAATAAAGCTAGACCTGTAAAAAAGAAAACACACACACACACACACACACACACACACACAGAGATTCAAGAATTTCGTGTCAAAACCTGTCTTAGGGTACATGAGAAGGGACTTTGGAGGGGAATGTTTGCACCTACAACAGAAGTGACTGTAGAGGGGAATGTCTGGATCTAAATCAGAAGAGACTGTGGAGGGGAATGTTTGGACCTAAAACTGATGGTTTCCATAACTCATATGCTTCAGCATATTTTATTTCCTTTTGTGGTGCACCAAACAAACTCGGGCGTATTGTTGAGGTTTGTTGAGGTTACTAGATCGCACACTATTAAACACACACACACGCACGCACACACATGCACACGCGCGGTAGGACTCCTCTGTACGAGTGGTCAGCCCGTCGTAGAGGTTGCTACCTACACAACACACATCTAACACAAGAGACGAACATCCATTCCCCAGAGAGATTCGAACCCTCGAACCCAGCAAACAACGGCCGCAAACCTACACGTTAGACCGCACGACCACCGGGATCGGCTAGCGCATTATTAGCCTTATCAAATGAAGAAAGTGACGTGGGCTAGGCATGTAGTATGAATGGGTGAGATGAATAATCGATGTTACATTCTATTATGAAATCCTGGAATAAAGTGATCACTTGGGTTGCCTTGACGTAGATGGGACGATGGTGTCAATAGATCTTGAAAGATATTGTGCTTCGAACAATTCGACAGTAAGAGAACATCACACTAGTACAACGAGGCCGTCATGCCTAGAAACAGTCCCAACCATACCAGGTTTTTGAAATTACTATCAAAAATGCACAAAAATTTAAGTCCGGAAACGTAAGGAAGACAGTACTTGTGAGACCTCGGCTTAAGGGTGCGAAGTAAATTCAGCTGCTTCAGTATGAGATAGAGGGACTAGCTTTAGTGAAAAAGATACTTTTTAATTTCCGGTCCATAACAGTGAGGAATTTCTTGACGATCTGAGAAACTACCAACCTTACTAGAATGACTCTCCTCCTTAGTGTTGTTAAATGATTGTGACGTTGCGTATACAATATAACACCACGACTGTGACAACAATAATATAAACTTCTGTTACTGATATTTGAATTAAACGGGAATTAATTTGTTAATGGTTAAATTATTTGCGTGATAACTATACGTTTATTGGCTTAGCTAAATCTTGTTATACGCATACGACTGGTTAGTAATGGGGCAGTTTAAAACGTAATGCTCCGCTAACACGTCTATCAGCGATGTTAATTTACACTTCTAGAACGAGCAGACTTAATTCGTTTTTTTTTTGTTTTGGATTTGAACTGTGTGATTTGATTAGAAGTAATGGTCAGCTGCTTTGTTTCGAATCCATTTAGGTAATTCGAGTGTTTAGACGTAGCGCCGCCACAAATTGCATGTGCTGCCAGCGCGGGGTGGGAACTGCAGATGGTGTAATTGCACAGCGTTAAAGCACAGTGTGTGTGTGTGTGTGTGTGTGTGTGTGTGTATGTGTGTGTGAGGAAGGCCTGGTAAAATTTCCTGCCTGAAATAATCGTAACTTCAAAATAGGACATATTTGATATACATTTTAAATTACACGGAATTGGGTTGCCCTTTCGTTACATGTGTACCCAAAAATTGCTGTGTAATTTATAGAAGGAGGATAATTAGTTGTTAGTTCAACTGCCTTATCGGAAGGGAACCCGAGATTTCGAGAGATAACTGAGAATAAGCTAACTGCAATTTACATACTAAGTAATTATATAAATATATCAACACACACGCGTGCGGGGTACATAAGAAAATGGTCCACGATAATTCGCGAATATATCGAATAATTAAATATGGATGACCGGGGCTTGATTCCCGGAAGGAACAGAAGTAGATTTTATCTTCTTCATCTCGTTCGGACGGGCTGTGGGTCGTAGTCAGAACGTACAGATTTCGGACGGAAGATTTATGCCTGTCATTAAGTGGTGTGAGAGTAGAGAGTAGTATATGCACATGGAATGATGAAAAGAACAATACGAATGTGACATTGAGACAACATAATATTTTGTGTTAAAACTTGCTGTTATAATACGCTAAATTAAGAACTTACTATTGGATTCCAGTCGTCGCTGCGAATATGAAGGGGAAAGTTAGGAAAATTTTACAAATCTGCCAGTAGAACGACGATCCTTGACCTAGAGATGGAAGTAGAGTAATTCGAAATATCGCTTTCGTCAAATATGCACAGTGTCCAACCTATCATTGATATAATTAAGTAACCAATGTCGCGATCTTTTAGAGAATATTACGTCTACTAGAAATCCATAATTTTGAGTGAGGTGTTTTACTGGAGGGGGGGGGGGGTGACATAAGTACATGCGCACTCGTCTTAGCTTACTTCAGTGGCCATAACAGAGTAGACTGTGGGCCGGTTAGCTCAGTCGGTGTAGCGACTGACTACGGGCTGGACTGTCCGGGATCGAATCCCGGTGGGGACGAGATTTTCCGCCCGTCCAGACCGGCCCTGGGACCCACTCAGCCTCCTCTAAAATGGGTACCGGGTCTTTCCCGGGGGTAAAGTGCGGCCGGGGCGTGCTGCTGACCACTCACCCCCTTCTAGTGCCGCTGTCATGGAAGAGTAGAGCTGTACCTCTGGGCCACACCGGGCCTGTAACGGGAACACTTTACCTTTTTACCAGAGTAGATTAGTAATTATTTTGGATTTACCTGGTGAGGTAAGCGAAGCCGAAATCAGTAGCTTTAACTAAAACACGACAATGGAAGAGCCAATACTGCATGCTGCTTCAGTAGTATCACTGTTTGGTAGAATAAAAATTGAATGATGTGACAGTATTACTGTCCATTGTTAAACGTCCCTTACTTGGCAACGAGTTCTGTCCGCACGAAACTGTTCCTACAAAGCGAATTCAATTCACAACCACAATTCAAAGTTTGAACAGCAGTAAAAAGAGTGTTCAGCAAAAAACTTTTCAATCTGCATTCGTTTTAAACCACAGAATTGAATTATTTGTGAGCTGACACAGAATTCCAAATACTGTAGCCAAATCAAGGAGGAAACCTGATTAGTCGAATTTTCGTTCGTTCGATTCGAACTGAGGAGTAGGGGTAGTTACGTGTTATATCAGCTGATGGTTATAACATTGCACGGGATTTACAAGAGATTCGTTACAAGTCATTGAAAGGGATAATGATTTAATGACTGGAATGAGGGTTATTAATCGTGCCTTGTGAATTAGCAGAATAACTTATCCAGCTTCCAATGACATGCTGGTAATAAATGGTTAATTCGGACTGCGTCAATGAAGACGGCTTTGACCTGTTTTAAGGCAGTCTTTTTCGAAAGAGAAATAAACTGCTAATATCTAATTTTGGATAAAACGTGTCATTGTCCACGTGAGATTTCGGTCTTTCGCCGGGAACCAGATGAGAACTGCGTTCTTCTGGGTTATTGCGTCGTTAGTAGTGATAATTTCCCACCGACATTTCGGGACGACCTAGCGGTCCCATTTTCAGGGTTCAAGAATCGTATTCTTGAATCGTGAATTTGTGACCGATAGGTTGCCCCGAAACGTCAGTAAGAAATTACCACTACTCGCTGCGTAATAACCCAGACGAACGCAGTTTCATCATTGTTCACATTCGAATTTTTTTATTTTTGGTCTGTAGTCCTTATACCGGGGTGCTGATAAGTCTTAGCCCGACCCTGGAAGGAAACAAGCTACAGCGACCAAGACTTATGGCGTACAAACAACAGGAATATGTTCCTGTTGTGTGCCATAAGTCTTGGTATAGTGTTGTAAGTTTTGGTCACTGTAGCTTGTTTCCTTCCAGGGTCGAGCTAAGGACTTATCAGCACCCGTGTATAGTTTTGGGGCTTATTTTATATATATATGCATTTATTTGTTTATGTATGTACATATATGTATGGCTTATTTTACAGCGTTCTTAGCTCTATAAATACGTGGTGTCGAATAGAATGATACGTAAAGCATAGGAAAACATTTCTGAAAAAGCGTTCGTGGTCTGATACGAGGAACTGTCCAGAAATTTATCTGAGGGTGCTGACGAAAACCCACAGAAGTTTTTGTCAGGATATCTGTTGTCCCGACCGAAGTTCTAAGCACACATTTTTACCCCCAAGATACAGGCACTCACTTTTCACGTCTCTTGTTCGATTTGAGTGAAACTATATTTTGGATATCTGAAAATAATGCCTTCGAGAATTTACGAGTTCAGAGTTAAGACCGTTGTTTTCTTGTGGGCCTTAAATTACATTTAATTGTGTGCCGTGAAACCGTATGAAAGTTGGAAGGTAAAGGACATCTGAGCAAATTACTTGTAGGTACTCGGCACGAGGCGCGCAGTTGTCGACGTTGTAAGAATACGGCGTTTTGAGACGTTAAAGGTTTAAAAATAATTAGTTTTGGAGAAAACTTGCATGCAGTTTATTGGTGTAGAATGTAAATCCTCAGCCTTGTTACATCATTGTGTTTTTTCACATATGAACTCTTCTTCCAATGTATGGAATAACACCTTGGGCAGCAGGATAAGTGATTTTTCTATATATTGTAGCAGAAATGGTCGTTGAACGCTAACATTTACATAGATTTTTTAAAAATATTCATGGGTCTTTGCATCCTGAACCAAATTTAATAATTGTCCAACAAGATGCGACTTTTTCAGTTTATTACATTTCTGTATGCAGCTCTACATGTTTCGGGTGTTGACACCCATCATCAGGAGCTCGTACAACTGTAATTACAGCTTCTGGCACTGGTCAACCGAGTCTACTACCATCAGCTCTCGTTGTTGATTTGGAACGTAGTTCCAAATCAACAAGGGGATCAACGAGACACGCGAAACATATAGAGCTGCCTACAGGAATACAGGGTCATTCAAAATGAATGTCGGGGTGTTAACAACTTGTCATACACAATACACCTCGTTCTCCAGATACATCTCCATGTGATTTCTTTCTTTGGGGGTACATCAAGAATCAGATTTATGTTCCTCTTCTTCCCGCAAGTATCCTGGACCTGAAGGTTATTAAATCCTACAAACAACTGGAACAAACTCAATTATCGTGTTGATGTTTGTAGAATCACAAAGGGTGCACATATAGAACACCTGTAAGGTATGTAACAAAACTTGGAGTGTTGCTCTATTAAATAAAAAAAAACATATAATCTTATCTCAGTTGTATTGTGTATGACAAGTTGTTAAAACCCCGACAATCATTTTTAATAACCCTGTATAATAAACTGAATACAGTTGCGTCTTGTTGGACAATTATTACATTTGACATAGATCGTTCACTGGTGCTCGTTCGCCGTCACATAAACACTTCGGATCGGAATACCAGCCAGAAAAAGTTCAGTGACTTCTAACTGGGAACATCTCTGGTACAGTACCGATACTTGAATATTTGCATTTGTTAAGCAGGTCGAGGTTTAAGTGGATGTGGCAGAAATGTTTGCATATAAAATCCTAGGAAGGACGTTAAATTGGCTGCTGTTTTGTGGCCGTTTAAAGCAGATGCTAATTACTTTCTTATATTGTTAAGAAATCCTTTGTAGTCAGTCTCTTCATTTTCTCTCAGGTTAATTAATTCTCTGCTAGACAGCTTGCCAGTCCAACATCTTGCACAGTGATCGTTTTGCGTTTGGGTGCAGCTCCAGGGACTACGTGGAATTGTTTAATAAACTGTTTATATTTTTTAAGTGTTTCTTGAAGTTGTGGCTTTTTATGTGTTACTAGCACCAACTGGATAAAATTAAAGCATAACAGAGAGGTCTTCTCCCCTACATCCTTGTTTGTTTATACTCGAAACTGCTCGATTAACTTTTACGTAGTTCACTACAATTTCTAAAATGTATAATACTAAAAGTTCTGTTTTTTTAAAATGAATTTTAAAAGATGGGGTTCATCCAGGGTTTATAAATCTATATAATATGTGGAATATTTACTTACTTACTTACTTACTTACCTACTTACTTTATAGAGCAGGATCCTTCTTTAGAAGCTAACTGGTTCTCAGCTAGTCAAGAACTTCCCCACAATTTATGGAACCCAAAGGTTCATTACCGCATTCACAAGTGCCCGCCACCTATCCCTATCTTGAGGCAGATGGACCCTGTCCATGCGCCCACATCCCACTTCCTGAGCATCCATCTTACTATTATTATTGTTATTATTACGTAAATCAGTCCCATTACAGGCCCGAGTTGCCCAGAGGGTTCCAGGAAGTTAAGGTTCCCATATTACGTGACAATGGCCCAGAGTGGTGGTAAGGTTGTCAGCCTTACGCACCGGCCGCTTTTTACGCCCAGGAAATACTCCTGGTACTCATTTCTGTTGGAGGCTGAGTCGACCCCAGGGCCATAATGCGATCGGAAGGATTATGTAAATGACAAATTCCAATGACACCACCTGGAATCAAACCAGCGACCTTCCCATTTGTATCACAGCACCTTAACCACTGTGCTACCGCGGTACCCATTATTATTATTATTGTTATTATTATGGAGTGTTTATTTGAAACTTTTCTCTATATGGTGAATACTTAAGGCAGTAAAATGAAAAATATTTTCCGTTTGTCTGCATTTTGATATCTGCAGTGTGATTAGGTTTGTAGCAATAGATTTGTTTCTGCTATAAAAAAAGTACCGAGATCAATAAGGTCAGCAGACTCTGAACCAGTGGCATACCCAGGAATTTTGTTCGGGGGGGGGGGGGGCAAAAAATTCAGTTGGGGAAAGGGGAAAG
>Ga0131853_10010814_pt1 | contig 16683 bp, 3 predicted proteins | sample TergutLab28metaG_FD_92764 | JGI IMG/M metagenome (GOLD analysis project Ga0131853, IMG submission 92764) | Labiotermes labralis P1 segment gut microbial communities from Petit-Saut dam, French Guiana - Lab288 P1 (version 2) (version 2) | ecosystem: Host-associated > Arthropoda: Insects >...
ACACACACACACACACACACACACACACACAAACACAAACACACACACACAAACACACACATACACACACACACACACAAACACAAACACACACACACAGTTTATGTGATACTTATTGCTTTGCCACTGCAACAATGGTTGCCCGAACGCGCCTTAGTGTTACATAATACATACAATGTCTTGTTTGTGAGTACGCTAATTAACTTCAAAGTACCTGGCAATGGAATGCTAATGATCTTGAACCTTCAATATGTGTTTCAATCTTCCATTTCCTTACGGCCTGTTGCACATTAAACAGCAAATATCGCGTCGCGCCAAACGAATGGCCCTTGTCAATTTGATTTCAACCTGCCTAGCTGCCTTCCTGCCTTCTGTACTGCTGTCAACAATTTAAGTCTCTCAAGTTAATCTCTGCTGCAAGGAGTTCACTGGTTTAAACTGTCATAAATCGAAGTAGGAATCGACGTAAGGCGGCCCCTAGACAGTCACCATTATTGCTCAAAATTATTGCATAGAATTATTGTTGTGCAATATGTTTCTCCAGAGACGACTCAGTAATATTGTGCAATATTTAATTTGACTTGTGGATCAGCCGAGTAAATATGTTGCATGATAGTGATGCTGCTTAGGTGGCCATTGTTTTAGGCTTGTGTTGGGAAGAGAAAAGAGCGTCACGCCCCGGCCGCTCTTTACCCGCGGGAAAGACCCGGTACACATTGTACAGGAGGGTGGTGGGACCCAGGGCCGGTCTGGACAGGTGCGGAAAATCTCGCCCCCACCGGGATTCGATCCCCGGACCGTCCAGCCCGTAGTCAGTCATTATACCAACTACCCTACCCGGCCCACTAATAGAAATATTAATATGTGAGAAACAGTCACTCACAGTCAGCTTTTGTCCATTTCGCGGCGCTATTTGGCCACTGGAAATACTGTTGCGGACCTGAAATTCGTAAGTGATGTATCTCCTCAATACATTTGAATCATTGTGGTGGAGATTGCGAAGCTACAGTTCAAGGCCTTAAGAATAATATTCAGGTAAGAAAAATTATGTATGAATTTAGCAACAATTTTTATTAATAAAAAACATATTCATTGCAAGTTAGCAAAGAATTATATTCAGGTGAGGAAAATTACATACGTATTTAGTAACACTTTTTATTAATAAGAAATCAGATTCACTAAAAATTCAAAGCGAATTATATTCAGGTAAGAAAATTTGCGTATGAATTTAGCAGCACTTGAAAATTCGAGAAGAACTGCAGACACGTCATGAAAATTGCATATTAATTTAAAATCATTCTTGTAATAAAAAAATCACTAAATATTCGAAAAGAATTACAGTCTCCTAAGGAAAACTGCATATGAATTTAACAAAATATCTTATTAACAGTAATCACATTAACTAAAAATGGGAAAATAATTGTATTCAACTAAAGAAAATTCTGCTATCTGCTACAAGTTGGAAGGTTGCGGGGTTCGATTCCTGATCGTGTTATTGGAACGTTTCATTGACGTAATCTTTCCGGCCACACTATTGGCCCTAGGGTCGACTCAACTGCTAGCAGATATGAGTACCGGGAATATATCCTGGGGGATAAAGTCACCCGGTGCCTGGGGCTGACAATCTTACAACCTTCATGTACCGACTATTTGGAAATCTAGAAGCCGCAGCCTCCTGGAGCTCTCATTCCCTGTCCAGACACATACAGGGATTTCTTAAAGAAAATTTTGTATGAATTTTACAAAAATTGTTTTATTCGCTGAATATTCGAAAAATAGAAACAGAACGTTGCTGGTTGTGTGACTCATCGAACTATGTGCAGGTACAATTACGTACTCGTATGGAGCTCATGTTGCCTGCATTCTTGTTACTGCGGGGTGTACACCGTCTAATAATGGACGACAGAATCTCGATTGTAAAGTACCCAACTGGCCTTCAAACAAAATACCACTTATAAGTATTTTTTTAAAACATCTGTTGCAGTAGAATTCTATGCCCCGTACTTTTTGCACTTTTATCATGATAAGTTTCAATACATCTAAGTCGTTCACAGGCCAGAAAAGCCAATTCCTCCTGCATTCCTTGTTTTTAACTTTCTTCAGTGCGGGTATTTGTGATGATCCACAGGCGTCTTCCAAATGAACATGAAAAGAAAACGTGACTGATAGTTTATAGTGGCTCGTGGTTTACATGAAAGCTAACTTAAACATTTATTTTACAGTTAAAGATTTCATTTTTTATTTCAGCTGCAAAAGAACCCAGCGGAATGGGCAGAAGTTGCAGACGGATTCTACACACTGTGGAAAGTTCCAAATTGTTTGGAGATTGCAGACATTTAGAAACAAAGAAAGCAGCAAACTCAGAATCGTTCTAATACTGTCACATAAACACATTCAATATTGTGTTGTTGGCTGTTGTAAATTCGAATTTATTATGGCGGGTGGTGGCGTTAGTTGTCGGGCGTCAGTTGGATGATTCGTGAATCATTAAAAATTTTGAAAACTGTTGAGAAAAAATTCTCTTCACATTGCAGAGCCTAAAACCTCCTAGCAGCACAAGAAAACTTCCTTTGTGTTTGTTGTCAGACTAGTTATTTGTAACGAGAACTCCGTCCTTGTGGGTTATTACTCAGCGAGTAGTGTTAATTTCTTACCAACTTTTCGGGACAAACTGTCGGTTCTATCTTAAGGGGTCAAGAATCCTTGACCCCTTAAGATGGGTTGTCCTGAAACGTCTCTAAGAAATAACCACTACTCGCTGCGTAATAACCCAGAGGAGAGCAGTGCTCATCGACTTCCCGGCGGAAGCCTGAAATAATGCATAGGTATTTGCATAGTCAGAACATTTATTAACAAACAACAAAAATCACTATTAAATGAGGACCAAAGAATTTTCAGTTCCGCCTGAGTACAGCACGTCGAACTGTAGAAAATTTATTTGGTATTTCAAGTGCTGGGTTTGACGTACTTCAAAGACAAATTTTTCATTTATTTTCACATTCGTACCGTGTATCTTGATATTATCAAAGTTTTATTTATTCACCAACTGATGCACTAGTAAGTTTTTTTTTAAAATATTAAAATTTACATTAAAACATTTAATGTAAATGTAAATTTACATTAAACATTTAAATGTAAATTTTAATATCATTTTTTAAGACAACTCACTCTGCATCGGTTGGTGAATAAATAAAACTTTGATAAATTTTTCAATGTTCCGCCCGAAAATCCCAGAAAATAGTGTTAGCGTGTTGCTCTTTACACAATTATTTAATAAGAAAGAAGTCAGGCATATATGTTCTGCGACGCCTAGCAGACATAGAAAACATCGAAATGTGACTGGAGAATGAGTTGGCACATAGTGAGTCTGAAATTTCTAAAAACGTCTTGGCATCTTTTATTCTGTTAAATTATTTTATGAAACATAAATGGAAGGAAGGATAATACAATAATAAAGAGTACTTGCAGATATTGTTTAATTATTTTCGTGTTACACTTCATCCTGTATTGCATTCCTAGATTGGGAAAGACTCCCAAGATAATACAGAAGACGTAGGCCTACCCTTACCACACAAACATCCACCGAACCAGCACCACTTTTCTTAGAATTGTCAATCCCATATAAGTCTTTTCTGAAGTTTGTGCGAAGATAATTTATTTTGTTTTTGACGCTTTATTTCCCCTACTTTTCGAAATTTTTCTCTATACTTTGTTAGAAAAACTTCGTAGGTATTGATCTTTGTTACCCTCTCCCTATGTTCATAGCCTTTAACATCCCACGAGGCAAGACAACTTCAACACATCGGTACGCTCCTTTACAAATCACCTCTGCGCCTCGTTTGCAGCTGAAGGTTTCTTTGTGGATATGCTTACTGGTCGGCACACAGGCGATGACTGAATGAATATTGCACATTGTGATCCGCAGATATTTCAGTCTTTTTTTCTCATTTGCACAAAATATTGAATCAATCCAACCCATTTGATTGACACGATATATTTTGCAAAACCTTCAGGGTTATAAGTAGACAGACAATAATACCGTGTAATATTAATCATTGCTGATCCAAGTGGCCGCGCGGTCTAAGCCGTGATTCTAGGGCCGTTTGCTTGCTGGAATTGCGGGTTTGAATCCCGCCGAAGGCTTGGATGTTTTCTCTTGTGAGTGTTGTGTGTTGTCAGGTAGAGGTTAATGCGTCGAGCTGATCACTCATACCGGGTGTGGTACCTCATACAGCAGGCCTAGGCCCACTAGAACTGTCGAGCCATGAAAAAAAGTAGTATTTATTTTGTACAAAATTGCAGCTCGACAGATTTTTACTGATGAAAGTGACAGAAAGCTTCGTGTCCACTCAGTCTGCTAGCACGTTAAGAGCTGCCGGTGCCGGCTGGATAGAAGGCTGTTGAATCCCAGGCAAGTGTGGAAACATCCGTAAGGAGACAAATCTTTGTCCATGCCGGATATTGAATATCGTTTGCCTAATTCTTAGTCCGTTGCGTAGACAATATATTCACCTTGTATTACCTGCTCTTGAAGACGGTGAAATATTTCATTTCTCGTACCAATCAGCGTTTGTGTTTACCGGCAGCATCAACAAATGCGGAAGTGTTTGTGCGTTTAAATTACAGTCATACACGTGCCACGAGCTTTGACTTTTGTATCTCTATATTGTTCTCGCTGTATTTATATTCCGCATGACACAATATACAACAGCTGTTAACCCGTCCGTCTTTAGAAGAGACACGCACGGTTTACAGCGGACTGGCATCTGCATTTCAAAATATTATTCCCACGACCTCCACGCTTAAATTTCTTTTAAAGGGAATATGTGGGACATGTACGGTGCAAGATACAGGGTACATTACATTTAGTTCGAAGTCCCTCAAACAGCTAGGCCAATCCGCACAGCTGTTAGACTTTCCGCAACTCTGGCATCTAAAAAAAACAGCTAAGAAATTTTTCATTAGAGATGAACACTTCGCTATCGACCCCGAATACCTTCTACTACCTTCCATTAATGTCATATTCTGTACTTATTCATAAATATACCTACTTGTAACATCCGTTACGACCCAGTGTCAAAGGTTAATCTATTCGCTTATACGATATACTTACTGTGGACCATAAAGTCTTGGTGGGGCTTCAATCGACCATAATGTGACAGCCAGGCACAGCAGAAAGATGAAACGAGAGGCAGAAGATAGAGACAGTTTCACTGTTTCGCTTCTGTTTTTTTTAGTGAAGTTCAGCTTGCGATCAGTATGTCGCTCGCCAGGCATCTGGTCGTCACTGCACGTCCGGCCACTGGCGACCGAAGATATCTGGAGTGATATTTTGAAGAGCATCTCTGCTCCATTACTGCAAGTGACGGAGGTCTTTTATGGTTTTATTTTATGTCGCATTCTCGTCGTAATCTTGGAGGTAACAGAAACTTCGCCTGCATAAATTCTCTGTCGCGTTGAGAGACAATAGTGATTTACATGTAAACAGTAATCGTACTACATAAAGACCTACCGAAATTACTAGGACGTTGCTACTGTAGGGGCGACAGAATAATGTTGCAAGGTGTTATTCAGAATGTCTGACGGAAAAAATACATAGAACACTTCGCTGTAGATGCATGGCTAATATTAAAATTAACCTTAAAGATATAAAGAGGTAAATTGGTCTTTGTTCTCGCACACGATGAGCGCAAACGGGGAAATACTACATGGAGATAAATCGCCAACGTCATACACCCGGATACAATCACCCATTGAATTAAAAGGACGGGTGGCCATATAGGCGGTCTGGAAGTTTTGGAGAAGAGAAAATCTTTCTTACTTGCCGGAATTCGATTCCCATGTCGTCTAACCCGAAGTCCTCTCACTCGCCTTACAGAAATAGGATAGGGATGTATGCGGTCCATTCTTTTGACTTTGAACAGAGACCAATGGCTGGATGTAATCGGCATGACAATTACCTTTGAGATTTAGTAAATTGTGGGGAACTTTTATCCTAGCTGGCTCCTGAAGAAGGATTCTATTGGCTGTAATTAGTTGTTACACTGATATATTGTGTTGTGGAGTGCGCTCTGAATGAATAAGCCTGCTTCATTGTAGATCCTCTTAAAATACCCTGCAGAGAAAAACTCAATTTGACGAAGCAAGAAGGGAAGATTTGGTAAGTATTAGTCTAGCTGAGGATGAAGTCCGTTTGCAGGCTTCTGCGAAAGGAATAAACAACTTTCGTCCTCCATAGAAGTCGAGTAATTTACGTATCACGTGAAGGTATTTTACGTTCTCATACTAATTTGACATTTATGGACACTTCACCGTGCTAAATTAAATTCATTCCACGAACACGTATGTTGACGTCAAGGTACAGTTCGAATATTGGTACACCTGTCACTGCGAACGATCTATCAACTTCAAGTTCTGGTCGCTCGATCCCCGGGGGAAAAGTCCCCAATATGCATCGGATACGACGATGTGCTGGGTCCTGGAAAAGAGGAAATTTTTGCTCCTTCTCCGAACTAGAACCGGTTGATTCCCTCGCCGTCCGGCCGGTTGCTGTATTCGCTACAATGACTGGAATTCCTCTGGCTCCGGCGTCTTTAGAGATGTGTCGATATCAAAGGCACGTAAAATACCAATCGACTAAAATAATGTATCGGATACAAATCCTATAAAAATAAAAGTAATAAAATTATCCATAAAATTACACCAGAAAAGAAGGAACCGTATGCGGGACGAAATAAGAAAATACATAAAAGTCACAAGGGAAATTAGAAACACGTGGCCTCTTTTTCAGTATCGTAATCATGCCAGGAATAAAGAGAGTGGCTTTAGGAGTCTCTCTGATTCAAACAAAACTGAATGCGGACAGCTGCAATAAAGGGCACATGTCCGTATTCTTTCAACATTGCACGAAACTGGCAAACGAAATCAAATGTAAATGTATTCTGGGACAGGACCCTGTCGTGTTTTATGTAAGGTTAACAGCTTTTTGTAGGGATATGTTGCCTTCATCTTCAGACCAGTAAACGGATTTTTTTTTCTCCATTACTTTCCTACACAACACTCAACTGACACGGCGTCATTTCTCAGAAAACCGAAAAATGTATAATTACTGCCGCAAGAAAGTAAATTGTATTATTTTTAAAAATGTACAATTTATGAAAGAACGAAGGTCGAACCAGTTGAATTTTCAGTGAAATATTGCTGATAATATTGTTATTATCAATTCGGACCGTATTTTTTTCGAAGACAATTTCTTTCACACAAGAAAATCTTTTCTTTAGAAACAATTAGTTCCAAAATACTTAGCTACACTGATACAAATATTCTGGAGAGACTGCTACTTGCAGGTATCCTAAGATAATACCTCAATTGTCTTACAATGTCTATTAATATGCTTCGCTTTCGAACAACTATATAATGCCTTTCGGTGAAAGAGCATACATTTCATTGTCATTTAGTTAGTGCCACTTATGCACCTGTTCGTGAATACGACAGAGCAGGAAGTGTTATCCTTTCATATGCAAAGCGTTCTGCCACGAGTTAAACAAAATCCATAAGCGTGTTCTAGAGGTCATTTGGAGCATCAAATATGCTGCAAAGCCCCGATCGTTTCTGTGCCGCTATTGAGTAATGAGCTAATGTATTTAGCGTCAATATAGGATAAATTGTCATTTACGCTCCAGTAATGTAACTGAATCCAAACATGGAAATGACTGCTTTGTTTCTTCCCACTTGGTAGAGAGCATCGCACCACCGCATGCTCCAATTCTGTTTCATTTGCAGTTCTGACGTCAGCACTCTACCGGGTGCGGTTTTCCTTTTGGACGAACATTTAATACGCCCTAAAATTTATGTAACACGAACATAACTCAGTAAGTCCGGTAACAGAGGTAGCCATAATAATGGTCCTTACTTTGCTATCCATTTTCGTTCTTAGTTTCCGGTATGTACTCCGAAATCCCTCTACAGTCGTGTTTATAGGTCTTCTTGCCTACTGACTCCACATTCGTCCCTTGTTACAAGAGATTCCTACTTCAACAAAGTAGTTTAATATCTAGATACACTTCTCTGGTAAGTTCCTTTTGAGCGTCTCTTGAATTCTGTCAAGGGACATCCAAGTCGGCAGTTTCCGAGTATAACACATGAGGCTTTTCCCGAAAATTTCCTCTGAAATTTGTGTTGTAATAATATGCATGGTCTTTCCTGAGCCAAAGACCAAGAATCCCTTTCGGTGAAAATACTATTATGTGTGAATTTAGGTTCTTTCACGAAAGAAAAGCAGGCAAAGCTTCTTTCCGTGGTTCTAGCCAATAAAAAATTGCACATGGCTGGCATGAAGTCAGAGTAAAAAGTGTTGGAATATTTGGACCTGAAATGGACAAAACCCATCCTCTTAAAAAATCCTCCACATCTGTATCAGGACAGTTTTAGTCTCAAATGTGGTTACACTTTACGTGGGATCCGCCACGAAGTGTCTGAAATTGTCTGCTCCAAGAGCCTTGGTTACACTCTCTCTGAATTCAGTCACTGAAGGGACACCGTGGCTCAAGAATTAGGGTAACCGGCATTCTGAAAGGTAATTCGATGTGTAGTTCTACCACCTGATTAACGCCGCGAGAATTCCTTGACAGCAACCCCAAAATTTTTGCTGCAGAAACCGTAAGCAAATTTCATGCCCGCATGTTGCTCATCTTCAAATGTTGGAGGCATTCCAAATAGCACTTTTACGCAACTAAAGACAACCACACGAGCAGACACTGACAAGCAGACTGAGAATCAAACATTCACAGCCTGCGACTGGCACTCGATAAATAGCGTTTCGGAAAGACCTATTTACATACAGTTGTTTTGCTGTAGACAGCACCTAAAGCGTGCTGCTTAATGTTTGTCGACCTGATGCGGAATTAAGCACAAAGTGAGAAACAGTGAAAAACAACTATTTTTATTACAAAAACATTGGTTGTTGTTTTATAAAATAAAATATATGTTTCAACTCCTAAGATTCGTACTGTTACAAATTCGTAAATATCTTAGTTGAAGATTTACAGTTCTCATTTTAATGAGACGTAAGTCTTTCGTGAAAATTAATCATTACAATTGTGTTACTGCATTAAAACCACCTAACAACAGCCTTAATTTTGTACAATATAATTTATAATTGCAATAAATGTAAATTTTAGGACAGATCTCATTCACGAAGCTAGGAATTTTAAATATTCGCCACGGACATTTAAATATTCGTGCCTGATGATGACCCGTAGGAGTTGAACGATATAGCTATTTTAAACAAAAACTGATAAAGTTTTTAGGTGCGTTTGCAAAATTGCAAAAAATGAGGATTAGTTTCGTCATGCCTGCCTGTACGTTCGTCCGTCCTTCCGCATGGAACAACTCGGCTTCCACTGGAATGATTTTCATGAAATTTTATATATGAGTATTTTTCGAAAATCTGTCAAGAAAACTCATGTTTCATTAAAATCTGACAAGAATTACGGGTTTCTTAGAATGGGAAATATTTCAGACAAAATTTGTAAAGAAAATCAAAACACAATTTCAGGTTCAATTAACTCCCCCCCCCCTGAAAATCCTGCCGTTTATGAGATAATGTGGAAAAATGCTGTAGAATCTGGCAGGCCACAAATGACAATAAGGCAAATGCGCATTCTATGTTGATACCTAAGGCTACATACACACATTCAGAATATGTAATACGTATTGCTTTTCCGCGGCAAAGTGGTTGTATAAATGCGCCTGTATATTATGTTAGAAGGACATTGTCCGCCTTGTTATAAATAAAAAAAATAGTACTACTGACTGTGTCACTCTTGGTACATAATTTGATAAAGAATATGGAATGTCGTCCAATCAGATCATTGCGGAATATTATATAGACCCTCCTGTATTCGTATAAGTGTCAACAACCTGAGAAAAAATAAAACACAAAAATAATTACCTTTGTGTACACTCTTGGATCTACAAACATTGCAGATAACAAATTATTCCGCCAAGCACCACACACCGTAAGGTAATTAGGAACCGATCAATATCAGAGACAGTGGATCTTACCTTCCGGGAGGGTCAGGTGCTCAGACGGAGTAGGTATCATGGGTCACACTGTCCCATTTTGCTGTGTATTGTGTACACAATTGATACTTACATTTCTTGGTCTGATAATGTGCGGATTGGTCCCAGTGAAACTATGGCAATTTATCTTGTACTTTACAACCCACTGTAACCCAGTAAGACCCAGCCTAATTTACGACACGTTCTTAAAAAAATTACACACTGCTTTTGAGGCTGTGTTACTACGAGGTAGTAAGAAGTTCATAGTTGCATTAAGAAGCTCAGGTTTCTTCTTCAGTCATTATACATGTGAATAAGTAGTTATAATAGCGGAATATGGCATCAGTGGAATAAATGTTTAAGTTGGTGTAAAAATGTCAACTTTTCGAATGAAAACAGCAACATATTGAGTTCATACAATGAGTGTATCACTTTATACTTTCACAAGAACGTAGCTGTCTTTCCAACCGCTAGCTATTGCTGTTCGCTGTTTCTGACGAAGTGTTTTCTAAAAACTTTGCGTTGAAGTTTAAATTGGGATTTTTGCTAGCAATTTTAACAAACCTGTAAAACTGAGGTCTCAGTTTTAAGCATAATTACAATCGTATAACTTGCCTTTATACATTTTATACCACTGACATGAAGACGGTCTTTGAAGTCGAAACATGTTGCCATATTAAAGATATAATATATACTCGTTGTGTTTACGGCATTTTATTTCTCTTATTAAAAATTTGTATTTGAAATTTCAGTGGAGAATAATAGTGTATGAGTGTATATTTACCCTGTATGAAGTGCCAAGCCGCACGACATTCAAGTTCCGTACTGAACTGTATAAGCGAATCATATCCATCTACTGTATGAATTGGACTCGTGCTGCAAGATTACAGTCTTCGCGCGTGACGTTGTTTAGTTTTGGAAATAAGCATCCAGAGTTCGAAGGAATTTAGCGCTGCTATTTTAGGTTAGAATAAGAAGCCTCAATCTACCCTGTAGATGGAGACACCAACTTGTTCCGAAACCTTGGTTCTTATTAAACAAACCAAACCGTGTCACGCCCCCAGAATGCCATCTACGTCATAACCTCAAATCTTCCACAACCACATAAGCGTTTTGGCTTGGAAGAAGAAACTACCAACTTGCTTGGAGAGGTGTGTCAAAGAGACAGATAGTAGATTTGCTAAGAAATTTTACTTAGTATGAATTATTCCCAAGCCTGTTTCTTGCACTTCCACAGGATTCTGCCGAAGACAGGATCGGCTTAACCGGGATGCTCTCACGCAATTGATGCAGAGCCATAGGGTGTTTTAAAAGAAAAATTTTTCTGAAGCTCGGAACCGAGCTACCGATTAGAGGATTAATGCTGGCTTCTCATTGCCAAATCTCGGTTTCAGTCTCGGGCAACTTCTTTGCCATGGTTCACGTAGTTTGTTGCCGACATTCCACTGCGGAGTCTCGGGATCCACACCAGAGCATTCCGTTTAGGATTCGAGGTGGAAATTGTGGCATTAGGACAGACTCCTCTGTCAGTACTTTTTTCCACTGTCAGTATAGTTTTACTAGTGTTCGATACTTACTCATTCATCTATCACCGACGCCATAAAATCGTAGCAATTGTCAGCGTAAAAACCCACAACAGGGCAGTTCTCGTCAGCGTCATTCATTTGATATACGTGTTTGAAGAAGCAGCATTGGAGGAGACTTCTTACGATTCTCTTCGGTATTACCCTGCCAATACTAAGCCCATCATTGCTCCACACTCGTCCATCGCTCTACGATAGCCCTAACCAGGCAGCCATTGTATCATCGGTCTTTCAGCTCCCGGCTTCAAACCCCTAACCTGGCACTCAAATTGTTAAAAAAAAAAAAAAAGAAAATTGTTTGATCTTTGTAATAAATTATTTCAAGTTATATTTAATGTTTTACTTCAGTCCTTCAACATTCAAACCCGAGATCATAGCAACAGTGCTACTACCCTCCTGAAGCAGACATGTCCCTAAGACTATTACTTATAACGGAAGGAATTTAATCTTGCTAAAGTGCAATGTTCCACGTGTATCTGCTTGTCACATCTCTCAGCATTTTAAACGGCATACCGGTTTTCACGAATCTTAGCTCCGAGTTTGCCATTAGAGACTACCTTAACGTTGTATTTTATGAACTTCCTACAGTCAGTAATGAAAACTTAGCGTCATTTAATTCAGCCTCATAAAATATACGACAATATATTATAAATATTCAATGTAGTTACGTAATTATTGTCATAAAATATAAAACCGCAAGAATTAGGTTAATTAAATCCCGATATTATTCTCCTGCTTCATGGCTACAAAGCAGTATTCTGTTATTAGATACAGCATATGCTTGAAATTTGCTACGGAGATTGATTGTTAGTGTACCTACGTAAAATATCACTTGATTTGCTACCAAGGCAACAAAGCCAAAGTCGGAGATTATATCCGAAATATTTGAAATCTACAGAATTTGTGCTTAATTAACCTATTTAAAGAGGCAAAACAAAAATTTTAACACTAGTGAATCTGTAAAATTAGAAATTTGTGCAGTTGGAGAGAAGGCTTGAAGATGTGCTTGAAAGTTCTTTTTTGGGATCGCCACATTAGCAGTGACCCAAAGGGGTTTTATATTACACTGACTCACATAAAATGTGCAGTCGGTGTAGCTCATTCAGTATACAAACTACGCTATGTGTTGGGCTGAGAAATCGGGATCGAATTTCTGGCAGGTAAAACAGATTATTCTCTCGTTTACAGCGTCCGGACAATTCTAATTGGTAACTGTAGCTCTTCTTCTGTTCGAGGCATATTAGGGCTTTGAAGTATATGTTTCCACCAGGCGATACGAAATTAAATCGAAATTCTATGAGTGTATTTCGACAAGAATACAGCTGACAAGCTATTTCCGTCGAGAGTTCATAAGGCAAATGCCAGCGTAAAACTGTCCGTCTGTCCGTCTATCCGTCTGTCCGTCTGTCTGTCTGTCCGTCCGTCCGTCCGTCCGTCCGTCCGTCCGTCCGTCCGTCCATCCATCCATCCATCCATCCATCCATCCATCCATCCAGCCATCCAGCCATCCAGCCATCCATCCATCCATCCATCCATCCATCCATCCATCCGTCTGTCTGTCTGTCTATCTTTAATATACATAAATAACAATTGCCAGCAATTTCTGCTTGCACCGGTAGTGAGGAATGCCAGGTTTGAAAAGAAAGTTTATTTATTGACAGCTTCATTTTATTTATTCTGTTTAAGATTTAGAGAAATATTATGAAATTTCTAGAGGCCGTGCTGTCAGATTTGTCTTTAATATAGCAGAGCGTAATTGCCCTCATGACGAAGTTACTTCCTTTGAAACGGCAGCATGCATGACTTTGTGACTAATAAGTGTCATACTTCAAAGAAATTTTAACTTAATAAAGTGATTACAATATATACTTATAAAATCAACCTTATATTCACTGGTTATATACACAACATAAGCACAAAATATCCTTCGACATGTTTCGGCACCCATTGGGTGCTGATACATGGAGAAGAAGATTTTGTGCATCTGTTTTTTATACATCCAGTGCACATAAGGTTGATTTCAGTAAGTTGATTTCTACACTACGCACGTTAACGCAAGATTAAAATATTGACATACTATCTGAGCAGGGTCGATCAGAACTTGAAAATTAGGAACAGGAGGCAGAGGGCCGATATCGGGAAATATTCCTTTATAAACAAGACCATTCAGCTCTAGAACAAACTACCTATAAATGCGTCAGGGACTTCCCCTCTAAATCGAGCATCTTTAGAAAGAGGGTTAGGAAAGTGATAAGTGAAATGAAGTGAAGTAAAGGGAATTTGAAGTACGGGAAAATAAAATTTATACAGGGAGAAAGTTAAGAAAGTGCTAAACGAAGTGAAAAGATTTTGAAGTACGGGAGAGATCGAGTATTTCCAAAAACAGGTGTTGGAAAGTGATAAGTTAAGTGAAGTGAAGTGAAGGGAACTGAAGTGGGGTGAAGATCAGCTAAATGCGGTGAAGGGAAGGGAATTTAGACGGGGTGGGATGTGAAGTGTAAGTAAGTGAAGTGAGATGGAGGGAGGTGTAGGGTTTGGTGAAATGTATGTAATTGAATAATGTATAATATGGTTTGCTCACTGTTCGGTATGCATAGTGATTTTAATACTGATTCATATACAGTTCGTACTGCGCAATAAATTCTTTCCATCTCTGTTATGAAAATCCGTCAATTGATCCTCGAGAGAGAAATAATCGCTGTTTGTTCTGAGATTATTACAAACCGCATTAATACACCCTGTGGACAGAATGTAGACTTTTAAGCGTCAAGCCTGTTGGTAAATCAAGTAACCAGTGGCCTTTAAACATTAATAAACCCTAGAAAAATCCAGTAAACCCTCTAGCGCTACCAGCCCGAGAGGATTTTGCTGGATTTTGTCGTCGTGGAAGCTTGAAGACACGTACGTACGAAGTTAGTCTCCAAATGAAAGTGGCCACGTGGCTTTTAGACATCCTCCATACTACTGCGATCTGGACTAAATTGGATTGTCTTTGTACAAGATAGAAAGTACACAAGAGAGCAAAGAGTGTGTGTGGAGACTGAGGCTGACATTTTAGCAATTACTGGCAAGTACTGAAAATTTACTGTTATCACACTAAAGAATCTCAATAGGAACAAAGTAAAGCCGACGGTTTTGTTTATGATGTTGTTGCGTTTCACTATGCTGTTCTACACACGAGGACGACACTTGGTGGCCAAGCTTGTGTCATTTGAAGGTCAAATTCCGATTCTTCTATCGGCGCTGGCATAGGCCTACTCTTGGGATGACTGCCTGACTGACTGACTAATTAAGTAACTGACTAACTCCACTAAGCACAGTCCTTCCTGAGAAGCTAACAGTTCCTCAGGTAGTCAAGAAATCTCCTACATTTTATGAAATACAAAAGTTCACTACCGCATTAACAACAGCCTGCCACATATTCCCACCTCCCTATCCCGAGCCACACCGATCCAGTCCGTAACTCTCAACCCCACTTCTTGAAAATACATGTTAATATAATCCTCCCATCTACGACTAAGTTTTCCAAGTGGTTACCTCCCTACAGCTCTCCCCACCAAAATGCTGGATGCAACTTTCTATCCCCCATAAATGCCACATGCCCAGCCAATCTCATTCTTCTTCATTTAATCACCCGAATGATACTTGGTGAGGTCTATAGAGCATAAAGCTCCTCGTTATGTAGTCTCATCGACTCTCCTGTTACCTCACCCAGACTAGTCTAATAAAAAAGCCAACATATCTACCATACAAATATGAATATAAAGAGAGAAAAAATGCACTAAATGCTACGAAATAAACATAACCTAGGATGCTAAAATCAATGTCCATTTGGTACATATAATACATCGACTGCTTGGTGACAGCTTCAACATAAAGTCGTATTAGGTAAACTACTGTGACTGTGAGGCTAACCTGCAATGTTTTACATTTGGGCTTTTGTCTTGCCTCTTCCCCCGTTAATAGAAGTCGAACTGCAAACAGGCCACTGCAATTCATCAGCAAACCTATATCCACAATTCTTACCGCAAAACAAAATTTAACATGTTATTTCATAAAACAAAATGAGGACCTGTCAGTGATGTTTATTTTACAGAGTTGCACAGACCATAGCTACAAAATGTCCGGAAAGAGCTTTTGATGAAACGACGTAGTAAGAGGAAGAATAATAACAGAATATTGTTTGCAGTTAGTTGCTAAGTATAACAGGAAATAAGTAACATAACTTGAGGCTGAATTTTTTAGGCAAGGCATCCTCGTTATATCAATAGAGTAGGAAATAAAACGAAAGTAAATTAAGTCTAAACACAACTTTATCTTTGATATTCATCAGCAAAGTTTCAGCTACAAAGGCTATCTTCAGGCTGAGCACCTATTCATAATACGAAATATGTGTAACTATGCTATGAATTTTACGTACGAGATCTCGTTCTACATCAAGATGGAGGGATTGTATGATGTAATATACATTAAAATTGGGTTTGGGAATTTTATAAAATTTATAATTAAAACTTCAGAAATTTTCAGTTGTGTTATAAAATGCAGGCGATCTTTTAGGTGGATGTTGAGGCTGAAAATATAGTGAAGTTTATTTTATCTTATAACATTTATTTATGACAATTTAATTGCGTTACTGAGCGAATTAATTGCTTCTGTTGAATTATGTTGTAATCCAATTGCTTATAGGACACCGGAAGTTGTTAGAAACAGCAGAGACAAAATTATCCTATAATTTTGGCGGAGATAGCTCCACGCTACCTAAAGCCATAAACACACACACGATATTGTATATTACGTTGGGGCAAGTGAAATATAAGGCTCACTATTTTCATGTTTTTGCCGTGCAATAATTCAATTTTATTAAAATATAACCAACTAATTGCACCAATATGTGATTCTAAAATCTTATTTACCAATTAAAACACGTCACTTGGTTAAAATACTTCCTACAACTCCTACATGTTTCAGTCTGTCAAGACCATCTTCAGGGAGTTTTGTTTTGCCTTATTTTGAAGTTGCTAATGCTTCTATGCTTAAT
>Ga0131853_10010816_pt1 | contig 16683 bp, 18 predicted proteins | sample TergutLab28metaG_FD_92764 | JGI IMG/M metagenome (GOLD analysis project Ga0131853, IMG submission 92764) | Labiotermes labralis P1 segment gut microbial communities from Petit-Saut dam, French Guiana - Lab288 P1 (version 2) (version 2) | ecosystem: Host-associated > Arthropoda: Insects >...
AAAATTTGAGTTGCAATTTGTGCAAAAATGGTGTATAATAAAGAATAGAAAGGGCGTGAGTCGCTTGGCTGTCAATCAAGAAGTCCGAAAAATTGCTGAAATCATTCGGCAATCTATACCAGCTGAACAGATTTATTTGTTCGGTTCTCATGCCTATGGCAAGCCCCACAAGCACAGCGATTACGATATTTATGTGATCATTCCGGACGATTCGTTGCGTCCGATTGAAGCAATGCAGCAGGCGCAGCGAGCAATATATCCATTGCGATTAAACGTGCCAGTGGACGTTATGGCCACAACACGTAGCGATTTTAACCAAATGAAAAACCTGATCACGTTGGAGCGCACCGTCAATCAAAGGGGGATTTTGCTGTGACAAACGCCGATATTTCCATGAAATTCCTTGCCCGCGCACAGGACGATTTGCTTGTTGCGCGGCATGTTTTTGAGGATTTACATCCAAAAAAAATGGAAATCTCATGCTACCAAAGTCAACAAGCAGGTGAAAAAGCGTTAAAGGCATATCTGCTTTTCAAGCAACAAGAACCGCCTTTCACGCATAATTTGGGACTGTTGTGTCGTCTGTGCGCAGACATTGATGACGCTTTTGATGCGTTTGCAGATGACTGCACCGATTTAACGCCCTACGCCACGCAAGCGCGCTACCCCGGCAACAAAGAATTCACCGAAGAAGAAACAGAATCCGCCCTGCGTAAAGCCGAGCGGATTGTGCAATTTTGCGCAATCAACATCGTCGTACAATAATAATCAGCGTCCACCCCCTTTGCCAAACATGGCCCGCTTATGCTCCGGCGCAATGACGTGCAGGTAGTAGCGCTCATTGCCGCATTTGAACAAACAATGCCCGGTTTTGGGCTGGCGGATGAGGTCAAACTCAGCCTGTTCCAGCTGTAAGGTGTCAGTAAAATCCCGCGGGTCAATGTTGCCGGGATAGAACAAAAACTGGTGCGTGGGGATGGCAAACAGCGGCTTGGTGTACTCCTTTACGCTGGGAATAAGAAAGTCTGAAATGTTCTGCGTGGCGAGTATCATCACACTTTCCTGCTTGCGCACACGTTTCATACAATTGCGGATATACTCAATCGCAGTCTGATTGTTGAGGTAGAGATAAAGCTCATCAATTGCCGCAACCGTGTTGCCCTTGACCAGCAGCGCATGGCTCATGAACGACAGCAGATTGAACAGCAGCGCATCTCGCAGCCGTTGGTTTACGCCCATCAGCCCCTTAACACCAAAGCACAGAAAGTCGCTATCGGTGACATTTGTGTGGCCATCGAAGAACTTGCTTTCAGCCCCACGGCACATTGAATGCAAGCTTAACAGCAGTTCAGACAAGACTTCGCCGCTATAAAGCTCATCGCCTTTACGGGCATGTTCCTGCTCAATGAAGGCATAAAAATCCGACATTGTGGGACTATTATTCTCCGCATACAACTTCCCCAATAGAATCTCAATCGTGTCGATTTGCTCATCACTGAAATCCTTGTACGCCCGAAAAAAGTCCTTGAGATAGGCGATGTGTTCTTTCAAATCACCGCGCGAGTCAAGGGGATTGATGCGGAATTCACCGTCGGTCAAATCGACGTAACAGCCGCCCAAAGAACAAGTTAAATCTTCATACTCGGCCTCGGCATCCAGCGCAAACACGCGCTTACCCGCCGCCCGCAGATTGGCCAGCACGAGCTTCATGAGATAGCTTTTGCCTTGCCCGGAGTTGCCCAAGATTAAGATATTGGCGTTGCTTTTGTCTTCCGCACGTCGGTCGAAGTCCACCAAAATATTCGTGCCGAAGGTGTCGCGGCCAACATAGAAGCCCTGCGGGTCGGTTTTCCCGCTATAATTGAGCGGATAGAAATTCGCGACACTGCTGGCTGGCAGCACACGTTCAAATTGCGCATCAAATTGGTTAAATCCACAGGGCCACGCAGAGAGGAAACCGTCCTGCTGGCGCAAGGTCAAACGGTCAACGCCCAGCTTACTTCGTGTGAGTTCCATGTTAATCTCTTGCTGCAATTCGCGCAGTTTATCCAGCGAAACGGCATGTAGTTCAAGAAAAACAGCGCAGTGCAGCAATGGCTCACGGTTGCGGCGCAGGTTGGCCAGCAGGGTCGCCACATCATGCAGGTTTTCTTCGGCGTTGATGCTTTCCTGTGCGTCATTGGCATGGGCAGCAAAGCGGTTCTTACGTGTAGCATTTTGCAAGATTTTGCGCTGTTCGTGGCTTTCGACAGGTCGATTGACAATGCGCAATGTCACACCCGCGCGATCGGCCAGCTGAGCAAACAAGGCTTGCACATCGGTGCTGGGCGGGTAATCCTTTAGAGCCCATGCGCAACAAAATCTGTCCCCGCGGATGTAATGGTCAACGTTGAATTTCACCGTTGCGGGCAGCAGTTGCTCCAGCGCAGGTGGTTCGTTTTCTGCCACAAAGCCACCGAAGTAAATCTTCAAAAGCCGCAGAATATCTGCCCGGTCGAGCCGCCGAACCTCAAATCCTTGTTCAGCGATGGCCTTTTCCACGCGATTAGCATGCGCAAATGTCTGCTCTGGTTTTTGCTGTTTGAGCCGCAGTAGAAACAAGAACTGCCGTGCCGTGGCCATCTCCATTTGAATCGAATCCAAGTGCGCCAAATCCTGTGCCAGTACGGTTTGCACGGCTGGGTTTTGCTCTATTTCGAGCAGAGATTTGATGCGCTGCTGGTTATCTGCAAAGCTTTCGCAGCAGTCTAGGCACAGGATTTCCAGTTCCGGCACGGCACTGAGCAGCTGCTGCAATTGTCGCACTTTCTGCGCAATGGTTTCCTGCGACAGCACCGAGATATTCTGCGGGCGGATGGCAAAGAAGATGAGCTCACCATCGTTGGTGACGAGCCCGTAGTCGCTGAAAGCCTTGATGCCCAGCATGTGTTGTACGCTGTGTTTATTCTTTTTTCGCATTGCTCCTCCATCGAAATTCTTGCTGTGTGGTGATGAAATACCGGATTGCCCAGCTGATGAAGTCCAGAATACAGACTTCCTCAAAGCGGATAGTGAGGAAGCCGTACACGGCGGCCACGGCAAGGGGAATGGGCGAACGTGTGGTCGCCAGCACCAGCACAGCCAATAGCACGCACACGGCGACCACACTGAAATCTCGCATGCTCCATAGCCACATGTTGGCTTCGGACTTAAGGTTTTGCGGGTAAAGGTATTGTTGGTTCAGAAAAAGTCCTCCTTGATTTGTATGGTCACCGCCGAAATATCCGAGAAATGTTCATCAAGCTGTTGCTGGCATGCACCACGCTTGAGATATTAAACTTCGTTGACGTATCCAGCCCAAATTGAGTTGCAATCCTTGGTACTTCGGCAGCGGAAAGCATGATTCCCAGTCCCAGCAACATGTGGTTGGGGAAGGTCAGCAGCCCCAAAAACAGCAATGTGGTCTGCATGAAGGCAGTGAGACACAGCGCAGCAATCTGCCTTGCCCAGCCCCAAAAGCCGTCGGAGTAACCCCTAGGTACGCTGAACAAATACAGCGAGCCGACAGCGATCTGAATGAGCATAATGCCGCCGCGTTTGAGGTTGTAGGGTAGGCACCGAGCGCCTTACCGCCTTACGGCGGCAGGTTTCCCAATGCCCCCCTCCGAACCGTACGTACACCTTTCGATGTATACGGCTCTCCAGCTATTCCAAAAGCAGTTATAGCTTTCCGTTGTGGATTTTTACATGGCAATCATGGCAAACTACAAGCGTTTTGCGCTTGATGACCGCCATTGTCCGCACCCAATTGGGTGCGACAGTACCTCGTTTGCGATATTTATCCACAACGTCTTTGAGTTTCCTTACATGATGAATCTGTAAATCCTTTGTTTGCGTACAGCACATTTCGCAAACGTTCGCGTTAATGCGTTTCATTAACTGACCACCCGAAAAACCTTGACCGAATTTGTCTGACACTTCACCCAACGGTTTTTTCACATATTTAAGACTGTCATTGAAATAAATCATTGTATTTGCACCGCTTTTTGTGTTATACTTAATTCCGATGACACGAACAGTACCAGTCCCAACTTTTCGCGGAACATTGATGCCGTATTTCTTAAATACCTTTCGGACAGATGATTTTTCTTTGCGAGCGATTGTTTTTATCATGCTGTAATAATGATAGAATTTGAACGTAGCCAGCTTTTTGCTGACATCCGTTGCTAGGCAATAATAATTGTAGAGTCCCCGAATCTCTGCATTGTAAAGGTTAATGATGTCCATTACTGGCAGATTAACTCTTGCCGCATAATGATTGGATTTGCCGTTTTTCCGAAAAGGTTTTAGCTTTGCCCAAATCACATCACTAGGAACTAATAGCTGAATTGAGCCGTTAACCGACCGCTTTTTGCGGCCAATGGAATCGACTGTTTGCTTGGTGTTGCATTGAGCCTTGGCTATTTCGTAGCCCAAGAACCGAACGCGTTCATCCTTTAGGTTGGTGATTTTGGTCTTTTCGTGGTTCAGTTCCAAGCACAGCTTGTCCTTCATAAATGCAGTGATTTTTGTTTTGATTTCTTCAGCCATCGCTTTGCTCCCAATCACACAGACTACAAAATCATCTGCGTAGCGCACATATTTGGCACGCAAATAATTTTTGTCCATTTGGTCATGTGCTGGCAGGACTTGCATTTTACGCAAGTATTCATCAGCCAGTCCTATATCGCCTTTGTTCAGCGCACGTGTTCTTCTTGTGCTCAGCACATGATATTCATGATGGGGTCGCCGCGTTTTTCCTTTGGTGTATTGCGCGGTGATTTCCTCCATGAATTTGTCAAACTCATGCAGATAGATATTGGCGAGTATTGGACTGATGATGCCGCCTTGCGGCGTGCCCGATAGGGAGTTGTTCTTTTGCTTGAATTCAAAATAACCAGCTTTCAGAAATCTTCGGATTAACTCCAAGAACCTACCATCCCGAATTTTCTTTGATAACAATTTCAGCAGTATTTCATGGTCAATTGTATCAAAGCAAGCAGTAATATCGCCCTCAATCACCCAGTTTGTTCCGCGACAAGTGCTTTTGATTTTGTGCAGGGCGGTGTGACAGCTTTTATTTGGGCGAAATCCGTGTGAATTTTCACTGAAAATTGGTTCGTAAATCGCCTCTAACAATTGCCGCGCAACCTCTTGCACCAACTTGTCTTTGAACGTCGGAATACCGAGGGGGCGCATTTTACCGTTTTTCTTTGGGATATAGGTTCTTCTGACTGGGCTAGGTTGATAGCGTTCCATTTTGAGCAGGTTTATCAAATCAGCCACTTGCTTTTTGCTAAAGCCGTCAATGGTTTTGCCATCGCTGCCCGGTGTCATATTGCCTTGTTTCGCATGGATTTTTTGATATGCCCGCATGAAGAAGTCCTCGTTAAAGAAATTCCTGTAAATACGGTCATATACATAGGATTCATCTTGTTGGGATTTCTGCTTTAGTATTGATAATACCGTTTCAGCAGTTTGCATTACGCATACCTCCATTCATTATCAATCGAATAACCTGCCGCCCTTCACCATGTGGACGGCTCTCCCGTCCTCGGACTACTATGGCGGCTCCGTTGCCATACCGAATTTTCAGCGTCATCTCTCTTGGACGAGATTTGTCACCTTGCGGCATTACGCATAGCCACTATTGTGGCATTTCGGGTTAGGCAATCTCCGTTTAGACATACTGGTACATTGGGTGTGGTTTAGGTTTCCGTTCATCCCTTTTACATACGTCCTGTATGCTGGGGATATTTCAGAGAGTATCTGCGGCTTCTGCAACACCGCTGATAGAATATCCCGTGTGCGCAACCAGTCTTCGCACACCTCGTCGTTTTAGAGCAAAGAGAATGGATTTAAGGCAGTTTAGCTTTAACCATGCCACACCTTTGGTTTTGCATAACACGCTTATACACTGATTTCAAACGCATATGCTTTTCCGTCATGCTGTTGTCCCCTTAACCTTTCGGTGCTGGGTAAGACGGCTAACCAACTGGATTTCTCTCTAATCCAGTACCCCAACGGGCAATACCAGTACGCCCTGACGGACGCACGCAAAAGAATACTTTGATTACACAAAAGCCGAATGCAATCAATGCCAGCAGATTGAACAGCCGCAAGTTCACATCAACGGTAAGCCGAAACGAGCCCTCCAGCACAGACATACTTTGCTCGTCAATGCCGAGGCTTTGCCCGCCAACCATGATGGCCGTGAGCTCGCCCAAGAACGTGGTTTGCAGGGTGATGGCAAAGCGGTAAAGCGCCAGCGGCACGGTCGTAAACAGGCTCGTGGCGAAGAAGCCTTTTAAGATATTCAGAGCCGTAGTTTTGGGGTTCGCCTTGCCGGATTGCGCTTCAATCGCGGTGTCGAACACGGCGACCACCATGCCGACGGCAAACAATGCCCAGCCGAACAGGTGAAACAGTCGCACCGCACCCGCCACCCACGGCAGCTCGAAAATGGCGGCGCCCATGTTGTCCATCATGCCGAAGAACTCAGCCACGGCATCGAAAATAACCGTGTAAAACCATTGCAACAGGGCATCGAAAATCCACGCGGAGATATTGCTGCTGAGTCCCGAAAATGCGCCAGAAATGATGTCGCCAAGCCAGTCAAAAATGCGATTTCACCCCCTAGCCAATGATCGTCCAGATGTATAGCGGCGCGGTCAGCACGATAATAATGCCTGCGAAAAGGATGGCAGGGGCAGTGATTTCAAAGTGCCCGCTCTTTTTATAATCAAAGTAACTTGCGCCTAACTTCACGAAGAAAAGCACCGCCAAAATGAGCGCCAGTGCGGGGAATACCACCGTGTTGACCACGGTTTGGATTTGGTCCCTGGCGCTGTCCCATGTGCCTTGGATTGCACCAGCGACATTGCCGGGGTTAGCAGCCGCTGTCACTGTAAACATCGTCATCATCAGCAAAATCACCGCCATCGTCGTCAAGATCTTCTTGTGTTTCATCGGAATTCTCCTTTTTGTTTTTTCGTAATACCATCGCAACGCCGCCGATCAACGCAAGCGCAAACACGGATAATGCCGCGATGATTAAGACATTGCCATCACCCGTTTTTGGGAAATCCTCAGGTGGGTCGATGGGTTCGGGACCAGGCACTGGCGTGGCAGGCGGCTCGGCAGGTTCGTTATACACTACAAGCACAATTTCAACGCCATTCTCGCGCACGTTGACAATAAACACCTCATCGTTCAGCATAAAACCCTCGGGTGCTTCCAATTCACGCACTTGGAATTCACCAAATAGCAAGTCTTCAAAGACTACGTAACCATCTTCACTTGTCACTACATAAGCGATTTTTTCATCGTTTTGGTAAAGCCCAAATTTAGCACCAGCCAGCAGTTCACGGGTATCTTCGCAACGCTTTTCAATGCGCAAACTGCCGCGAATTTGCTCATTCACAATCACCTTGCCGTTGTTGACCAGCACGCGTGTGACAGCATAATCCTGCCCAGCCCACTCCACATCAACGTAGTGGCGTGTATCATCCAGCACAAAGCCCTCAGCGGTTTGCAGCTCCTGCACAAAATATCTCGCAAAGGGCAACTCACCCGCAAAACGACCAATGCCATCAGCATCCACCGATGCCATTGCTACCAGCGAATCCTCCACGATAACCATCGACCCAGCCGAAATGAGCAACTCGCCATCTTCAGAATAAATATCCTCAGCCGCAAACAACCCAAAGATAACATCCTCGAAGCGGTCGAAAGTTTCGTGGCCTTCCATGCGTTTGGTGAGTTCAATTTCAATGCGTTGGCGGGCGTTGCGGATGGTGATTTCACTGGTTGTCACAGCAACATTCTGTCCTGCAAAAGTCAGCGTCACAACATGCGGCGTGGCATCCAGTACAAAACCATGCGGTGCTTGCACTTCAACGAGCGTGTATTCACCCAACGGAAGTTCGCGTGATGTTGCAACGCCATCCGCGCCAGTCGTGATGGTGTCAACCAAATTTCCTTGGGCATCGCGCACTTCAAACACAGCACCGGGCAACCCACGCGGTTCAAAAATGGGCAGGTATTGCGTACCAAAGATGGTTTCAATTTGCTGTGCACCAACGAGGACATTACCTTGTTTTTGGATACTGATGCGCCCAGTCTGCGGGGTGTTGGGCACGCGCAATTGCACGGAAAGATTCGCGGCATTGAGCGTCACTGTGCGCGGGGTGGGGTCAAGCACAAAGCCTGCGGGGGCAGTGATTTCTACGACAATATAGTCACCCCACGGCAAGCTGCCACTGGTCGCGATGCCCTGTGCGTTTGTGGTGATGGTTTCGACCAATTCGCCAGCCGCAGTTCTTATCTCAAAGACCGCACCTGCCAATGACGGTGTGCCCATGGCAGGGCTTGCATTGTATTTCTCAATGCGAATTTGGCCGTCCATGCGCCGATTCGTGAATCGTGCCACTGCGGTTTGGTTGGACTGCACCGTGATGGTCAGCGGGTTCTCGCCCATCACTTCATAACCATCGGGGATGTTTATCTCGCGCACGGTATATTGACCAGCAGGCAAGTTGGGGATAGTCACTTGACCGTTTGCGCCGCTTGTGAATGTGCCAATTAGCTCATTTTGGGCATTGCGCACCTCGAACTCAAAGCCAGCTGCGCTGCCGCCGCCTTGCACGGACTTTTCAATGCGAATCTGCCCCTCCATACGCCGATTTGTGAAGCGAGCCACAGCGGTTTGATTTGGCTGCACGGTGATGGTCAATGGGTTTTCGCCAACAACCTCATATCCAGCAGGGATGTTAATTTCACGCACCGTGTAAGTGCCAGCAGGCAAATTCGGGATAGTCACTAGACCATTTGCGTCGCTGGTGAACGTGCCCACGAGGTCGCCAGCACTATTTCTTACCTCAAACTCAAAGCCTGCGGCGCTGCCGCCACCTTGCACGGTTTTCTCAATGCGGATGCTGCCTGTGCTGGCATTCACGCGCACAAAAGCTGTGATGTTATCCGGCACGGCGGTAGTGATAGTGACAATCGACTGGATATTGCTGATGATGTGAATGGGATTGTTGCTCCAAAAGACCAGCCCTGCGCGGCTGCCGCTACGCGTGGCTGTGATGTCCACCGTTCCAGCGGGCGCAGTCGTTGTGCTAATAGTCAAGTTGTTGCCGCTGCGATTAAAGCTTACACCCGGCGTTGTGCTGGTGAAATTGAAGTTTGCCAGCACACCGTTTGTATCTGTGAGTGTGGTCGAAAAATTCGTACCGTTCCAAGTCAATTCGTGTGTAGTAGCTTGTGTCAGCGAACCACGCAAAAAGCTGGGGATCGTGCTATGATTTTGCACAGCAGCCACGATGCGATCATAATGCTGTATGATCAGCGCCCGCTGCGGGTGGTTTTGCCGAACTATTTCTAGCGAGCGATTGACACCAGCAGGCGGTGCATTCCAGCTAAAATCCAGGTTGCGCTCGCCCACGATAATCTCCCACACCAGCACCTGTGTGGCAATAATCTCCGTGATTTGCGTATAAGTCATTTCCGTGCTCACCGTGCCGCCAAAACCATGCTGAAACAGCCTGCCCAGCAAGATTTGCACCTGCTCAGCGTTGAGCACGCCATTGTCGAAATTCCCGAACAATTCTTCGGGCGTGATGTGCGGATTGCGGTCGCCGGTGCGCAGCGGCACGCCCGGCTGCACACAATACACGATCTGCATGCCGTGGTTTGATGCGCCCAACGCATGAAAATTTGTGGCAGAATCAGCTGTCCAGCCGTTCATCAGCGTCAGCGCGGGGCGACCCCATAAGTCCGTGCCGCCGCCGCGGGGAAAGGCAATCATCGAAACCACGACTTCGCCAGTGGCGTAGCCGATGATGGCAAAAGTGCCGAGCAATAAAAAAAGCGACAGCAAAATTGCTGCCGCACGGGTAAGTGTTTTTGACATATATTTTCTCCTATTTATTTTTTAGTTTTTTGGTTTATCTCGTTGCAATAAAGATGGTATTTCCGACCTGCCACACGTTGAACTCACGTGCACCAGCTGCGCGAGCTTGGTCGAGCCGCGCCCGAATCTGTGCCTGCGATGCACCAACCGCCACGCCGCCGCTGGTCAGCTGCGGGCGGAAGATTAAGCCGATGGAACGGCCATAATCAATCGCGAACGCAAGCAGATTGGCGGGTTGGGTGGTTGTTGTGGTAGTCGGCGGGTGGGTTGTTGTCGTGGTGGGTCTTGTTGTGGTAGTCGGCGGGCGAGTAGTGGTCGCGGGGCGCGTGGTTGTGATAACACGGGTTGTGGTAGTCGTAGATGCCAGAGGTCGAGTTGTTGTTGCGGGAGTTCGGGTGGTTGATGGGATTGTCGTTGTAGCAGTCGTGCCAGCTGACTCGGTCGTGGTGGTTTCGATGGTGGATTCGGCTGTAGTCGTTTCCTCAATCGTGGTTGTTTCGGCAGAGGTTGTTGTACTTTCAGCGGTCATCGTTGTGTATTCCAACTCAACATCGGGTGACGAGCGAAACACCGTGCCCAACACAAAGGTCAGCAAAATAGCACCCAAGAAAATCCCCACAAACATCGCCGTGCGCTTGAGTTTCTTATTCTTCATAGGCCTCCTGAGCCAGCATAATCTGCCGTCCAATCGCTGCCACGACATTCACGGTCACGCCGTTTCCAGCCTGGCGATAAAGTTGCGCATCGCTGTTGACGGCCGCAGCTTTGTCGAAGTCGTCATCCGGCCAGCCCTGCAAACGCCAGGCCTCGCGCGGGGTTAATTTGCGCACGCGACCGCCTGCAAACACGCCCGAACGCTCAGCTTTGCGTTTTCCAACACCGCCATCAATTCTTGTGGTCAAGCAACGAGAATGCTCGGTTAATCTTGGCCTGCCGGTGGTCAAATCCACAAAGTAAAGCCCAGTTTTGCCTGCAAAATTACCGCCCTGTGCCGTGAGTGTGGCACTTATTCCATCAGCATCATAAATTCGCTTTCCTTGACTGGTTCGCTCATTGAGCTGCCACAAAGTTTTGCCATGGCCTGCGGGGACAGGAAATGTTTTTCGGGTACATCCAGCTCCAATATGTCGGCGAGCGACAATGAACACACGTCGCCTGTGCTGCGGCACGCCGAACCTGCTTGAATCAAGCACGCCGTACTCGCAATGGTAGCCGCGCTCGGCCAGCGAATGGAGAATCCGGAACAAATCCCAGCCGCCATGGATTTCCAGCAGAGCTCTAACGTTTTCAAAGACCAGCCATTCGGGTCGAGTTTCGCAGGCGAGCCCGTCAAGCAGCCGTATGACTTCAAAAAACAGTCCGCTGCGGGTGCCATCGAGCCCTGGTCTTGTTGCATTTGCGACTGAAATGTCTTGGCATGGGAACCCAGCACACCACAGGTTTGCTCGTGGCAGGTCAGCGGGCAAAACGGCCATAATGTCATCTGCAAACCATTCATCACCTCCGATTTTGAATATTGCCCGATAGCTCCTTTCTGCAAACTTGTCGATTTCGCAGTGCCCCACGCAGGTCATGCCTGCTTGTTCTAGCCCCTTGCGAAACCCGCCCGTGCCTGCGAAAAAGTCCAAAAACGTCATGACATTCCACCCATGCCGCCAGTGTCGTGGAGCAAAGGCTGCATGTTTTCCTGCGCCCAACCCGGCAGATGCTCCTCTTTGAGCACGCCGATGAAGTCATCGCGAGCGAACCTCGTTTGCTCGCCGTCAAGCAAAAACGTGCCGATAACGGCGCGGCCAATGGCCCTAGGATTGCAGCCGAAACCATGCTCGGCGAGGAAAAGTTGGTGCTCCGATGCCCGAAACTCCTCTTTGAGCACGTTGGGATCCAGCACCAGCACATGGCCAGTCAAATCTTCGAATTTGAAGATGGAATCGCAGTGTGCCGCATCGAATAATTTTTGTTCACTCACCGAAATCCTCCCCAAACGCCGCCCGCACGTCGTCCTCCGGCACAGGCCTGATGATAATCTCATCCCCGCGCAAAAACACCTCCACCACGTGCTCTTGCAGCAGCGCCACAATCGCCGCATCCATGATAGGCACTGGCACATAAATGATGTAATTTTCCATTAAAATTCCCTTTCATTTTGGTCAAATAAAGATAGCTGCACGTGCTGCCTGGCACGTTCGGTCGTGTCATAGTTCGAGATAATGACTTCCTCAAATTGCTTGCCGCCCTCGTAACGCTGGGCGATGTTCGATAGCCGCGAAATCGGCTCAATCATGATACCCGGGCGGTTGTAGAGCTGGCGAACCTCGTCGCAATCGTTGTACGACAACAAAAACTTGCCCTGCACACCCAGCAACGCCGTCGCCAGTCGCTCATGGTCATCGCGTGTAAAACCTACATCTTCATAGTAACTTTCGGTGAAAAAGTACGGCGGGTCGCAGTAGAACAACGCACCGGGGCGGTCATACTGCCCGATGAGTTTTTCGAAGTCGCGGTTTTCGATGATGATCCCTTGCAGTCGCCGAGCAGCAGCGCGGATGACGGGGAATTTGCTCCACAGGTCACGTGCTTGTGCGCCGAAACTGTCAAGCCCGGCGGCATAACTTTGGCGAATCACTTGGTAAAAATATGCCGCGCGGATGATGTCGGGCAGCGGTGTTTTTGCGCGTAAAATCTCACGCGCCAGCACAAAATCTTCCCTTGCATTGAGCGCAAATTCCAGCTGTGCGATGAGTTCTTCGGGACTATCTCGCACACAGCGGTAAAGATTCACGAGGTTGCTGTTGAAGTCGTTGTAGACCTCGAATGGGGTCGGTTCTTTGTGAAACAGCACCCAACCGCCGCCGCCAAAGACCTCGATGTAGCGCTCAAACTCAAGGGGAAAGCGCAGGCAGATTTCATCGCGTAGTGCCTTTTTGCCGCCCACCCAAGCCATAAAACTGTTGATTGGCATCTCCTTCCTAGCGTGTTTTGGGCAAAAAAGCCGCTTTGCATGTTGCCAAAACACGCAAAACAGCTTGTGATTTTCAATTTTATTGCATCGTTATTTCGCCGAAAGATTGGGTTTGCTGGGGCTCGACCAATGTCTGCACGTAAGTTTCAAAACCCTCCGCGCCATATTCCTGTAAGACATGCCCCAAGCTTATGCTGTCGAATGAATTCCATTCATCGGGCGCAGTTTGGCGTAGTGCCAGCCATTCATCGCCGCCATTGACTTGCTGCACGAAGGCTAAATTGCCGTAGATGAAGCCGGTGCGAATCGCCCAGTTGCCGTATTGCATGCCGTCATCGTTTGCCAACACAGCACCGTAACGGCTTAGGGTGTAGCCCGCTTCTTTCGCAATTTCATTGCCGAAGCCTGTTAGGTCAACATGCTCCAACAATGGGTCATCTTCGCTAAAACCATATTCGTCTATCAGCATGCGCCAAGCAAAATCCATAAGCTCAAAGGTTGAATCAACGTCATAGTGGTGTAGCGTGTCGACTAGTTGTGTAACCTCGTAAAAACCTTTCGCTTGCTCCGCCAATATGCGAAATTTCAGCATGTCATCGTCGCTCATGGCTTCAAGTGTTGCGGCAAAGTTGCGCAAACCCGCCACGTCATCCATTCGAACAATATATCCATGAAGCTGCGGCAGCAATGAATGGGTATAGGCTTGGTTTCTTTCTTCGTCAATCTCGATATCCAACCATGGTAGTGGTTCTTCAAGGGGCGTTGCATCGAAGTCAATCTCACCGGCCATTAGAAAGCCGTTTGCGATAAATTCGCCGCCGACTTCTTCCCGATAACGCGCCCCGATTTTTGCACGGTCGAGCAGCTGCATGCTGTATTCTGCGCTGGGCAGGTCGAGTTCCAGCTCGCACAGATGCTGCTCGGCCACGTAGCGGTCAGTGGGCAGGGTGATTTCCGTGTTGTTGATTTTTACGTCGAAGATACCCATCAGCACATGCCTCCCATTCCGCCCAGCACTTGCGTCGCTAGTGCTGGGGTTTGCGATACTGTTTGTTCATGCAGTTGCTGCAAAAATTCTTCTTCGGGCAGCAAAAAATAGCAGTCACCGCGATACCAAAAATGCACATGAAATTCTAGTTCTTCCACTCGAATGGGCTTTTGTTCAAAGCCTTCGCCAAAGCCGTCTGAGTTTTGCCCGGCAATCCATTCGACCAATTCAGCTTGCTCATCTTGGGTCAGCGGTGTGCGCATCTCACAGGATATTTTGCCGAATAATTCATCGCCAAATTGCTCAATATCCCAATCAACTGAGACGATTTTGGATTGCAATGCATGAGTGGGGAGATAGTCAGCCATGTTTTCATCTTCCGGCATTTCGTTTTGCAGCGCCTCACGAATTTCATCTTCATGGCAGGCCAGCAAATGCGGGTGCAGTTGGATGGGATTTTCATGGTCGTCCTCATAAAATGAGGCAACCAGCGGGCAGTAGTAGACTTGCGTCAATTCCGGCAGCAAGTTGCGTGCGCTACCGACGACTTCATCCATTGTTGCCTTGATATCCGGCAATTCCAACAGTGTGCCGGCAAGGTTGGCCACCACGAGGTTGTCGCTGGGACGAAGTTGCATCAGAAGCTCTTTGCCTTGTGCATTGAGCGGAATATACTCCACATCGCTCAGCAAGATTTTACGGGGTGAGCAGCCCAAAAACTCGCACAGTTCCTGCGTTGGGGCGGGCAGGTCGATGTGTTTGCCGTCAAGCTGCAGGCGGATGAGGTGGGTCGTTGATAAGGTTTGCATGTAGTCCTTCTTTCATAAAAAATTCCCGCTGATTTTCTCAGCGGGTGATGGTGTTTTGGGGGTTCAGCCGTAGTGCACAGCTTCCCATGCTTGAGCGAGTTGCGTGTCTGTGGCGTCGTGCACCAACGCCGTGATGGTCACGAATTCGTCCCAGAAATCTTGGGCCAAGTGTGCGCCATCTTCGGTTTTGCGCAATGCAGCAAGTAACTTCTCTTTGGTTGGCATCTCGGTTTCCTCCTTTATTTGATTTAAATTATATGGGCCTGCCCCAAACGCTGAGGATAATGATGGCTAGCAGCAAATCCACCACGATAAACCACAGCCATTTCCAGCTGCTGCGTGTGATGACCACGGTTCTTTTGATGACCGAGACCCCGTTTTCTTCAACGATTTGGGTTGTGCATTTCATATGCATGATTTCGCTCCCTTTTTGTTCTTTGCACGGTTGCCCGCACAAACACATCATACCACAAACAGCGGCGAAAAGCTAGCCCGGAATATGTGATGAATATGTGGCGTAGCAGAGCTGGCACAACTGTGCATACTATCCTGCTGCTGCTTTTTGCTCAGCGAGGATTTTTCTGATACACACCCCGCAAACTCTGCCGCTCTTGCCGAAGATGTAACAGCAGCTGGTGCAGTCGTAGGTGAATGATTGGGTAGTTTGTGTTGTTTCCGTGGGGTCTTTGTTCTTGGGTAGGTTCATTCAATTTTGCCTTTCATTTTTTTGCTGAGTTAGACGATGCCGAGGTTGCTCAGTAGCTCGCGGATGATGTTCAGCAGTGTGGGCAGCCAGTCAATAAACTCCGCTATCTTTTCAATGATGTGCATGCGTGTGCGCTCCTTTCTCTCTTGATTTGAATGCAAAAAAGCCCGCAATTCTTACGCGAAGAATTACGGGCGGGGTGGGCTATTTGGTTATATAGGGAGTTCGTATCGGGGCAGTTCGGGTAAATGGCGCGGAAGCATCTACGGCGGCAATGGTGTGAATTTACCCTCAAAAAAGCTCTCAACCCCGCTATACTAGCGGGGTTGAGGTGCCTGCATCTTTTTTGTTGCATGGTTATGGTCGGAGTGTCGAGATTCGAACTCGAGGCCTCTTGGTCCCGAACCAAGCGCGATACCAAACTTCGCCACACCCCGGAAATAAAAATCGCGTGAAAACATGCGTAATCTTCACATCTTAAACTATTATACCTCAAACCACTTGGGTTGTCAAGCACTTTTCTTTGCAAATCGCAAATCCACTTAACAGCAGAAAAAGAGGCCGGGACTTACTCCCTGCCTCTTTTTTCTATCAAATTAGAACCACATCCAAACCCACCCAAATCCGACGAAGAAAAGCAACCAATTGAAGAAAGTGGCCTCCCATCGCGTGGTGAAGATGGTGTTGTAAACACGAATGGTGGTTTGTGCTGTGCGATTGCCATCGGCGGTGGTAGCGGTGATGATCACGGTACCGGCAGCTCTGGCGGTGACTACGCCATTTGCGCTGACGGTTGCCACAGAGGTGTTGCTGCTGCGCCAAGTAACGTTACGGTTTGTCGCGTTAGCTGGCGAAATGGTTGCGCCGAGCGGTGTGGTTTCACCAACTGGCATTTGCGCCACCGCGCCAGAAATCGTCACGCCAGTGACAGGCACTGCGACCGTAATCTGCACGTTAGCCGTGCGATTGCCGTCGGCAGTTGTCACGGTGATCGTCGCGGTGCCTGCTGCGCGAGCCGTGATCAAACCGCTGGCGTTCACCGTCGCAATCGCCGTGTTGCTGCTGCTCCACGTGACAGCACGATTCGTGGCGTTCGTCGGATTGACCGTAGCGCTAAGCTGCAAGGTTTGACCAGCGTTCAATGTGCGCGTGGCCGCGCCTGCAATGCTCACGCCAGTGACAGGTTGAATCACAGTGACCGTCACGCTGGCTGTTCGGTTGCCATCGGCTGTGCGAACGGTGATGGTAGCCGTGCCTGCTGCTCTGGCCGTCACTAGGCCACTT
>Ga0131853_10010817_pt1 | contig 16683 bp, 18 predicted proteins | sample TergutLab28metaG_FD_92764 | JGI IMG/M metagenome (GOLD analysis project Ga0131853, IMG submission 92764) | Labiotermes labralis P1 segment gut microbial communities from Petit-Saut dam, French Guiana - Lab288 P1 (version 2) (version 2) | ecosystem: Host-associated > Arthropoda: Insects >...
CGCAGCGGCTCTCAAGACCACCACCCATCCAAAAACTCGGTGCAGAAAACCATATGCTGCAACTCAACATCTAATGCTCCTGATGATGGGCGTATGTACCTGAAACATGTCGAGCTAAGAATATATCAATAAAATTACCTAGTTGCATCAAGTTGGCATTTCAATTTATTTAATGAGAAAGATGCACGGTCAAAAAACCTTCACTGTTTTCCTTAGTAGGCCTTCACTTTCTGAAATCTTAGTGCCGATAAACTGACCCACAGAATCGCCATATCTCTAATTAGATCTAGTAGTAATGTATTGTGTTGATACAAACGTACAGTACTTACAAAGCCGTGCTTGTCCGAGATGTTGTTGGTTAGCTTCAGTTTATGAAAGGACACCACTTTCTGCATCCACTGTTCCCCTGTGGACGGGGAATCCGGGTGGATATACATCCGTTTTGGCATTTCGGGGTCTGCCTTCCCTGCTACCATCCACCGGCTGGACACAAAAATAATTAACAGTGCCGATGGTTCACTTATCAAACACAGACACAACGAAAAAGTTACGCTGTCTGTATTGTGGGGTATGACGTCTTGTGTCTTGGTGGTATAATTCGTCTCTGTGGACGTTGTGAAGAAATTCTGAGGAGTGGAGGAACAAACCCACTCATTCCTAATCTCTGCACCCGGTGTTTTGAGTGCTCAGCTTCTCTTCCGAGAATAAATTGGTAAATAGGTGTCAATATATCACACTGCAGGGCGTCATATCCCAGAAAACAGAAACTTCTATTTCCAGATTTGAAAGAGTCTGAATCTATTCAGACGGGCGTTTATAAGGCATAAAGAAATGGAAGACAAGAATGCAGATTAATGACGTGAAACCAGTTTAAAGCGAAACATAACTTCTCTTGTACTTCACTGCTTTTACATTTCGAAGTAGCAGATATGGGACTTTGTAAGACATCGTAAACTAAACAAAGCGGAAAGTCGGTTACTCCGATAAAACGCTAAGGAATTATTCTTGTACGTTTATCTGGCGAGGAAATATAGCATTGTACTGTAAAACTATGTGATGTGTACGTACAGTGACGCATATGAAGCGTACCGAACGACGTAATTGCTGAGAAGGTGCTTACAAAATGAAATGTCCAGTAACCAAAAAAAAAAAAAAAAGGGAAAAATGTCAATTTTTTTTTCAAAAGGAAGTTTTAAGTTCTGGTTGATTTCCATGACTATTATGAAAGCCGTCAAACACACACAAACACACACACACACACACACACACACACACACATGTACGGTATTAGCTATGAAGTATCTAACTGATAAACTTTATTTTCGGGTGCTTTGTTTTAAACAAACGTTTAGGAATGCTGTAGATATGATAGGATATCAAAAGCAATAAATTGTTAGGGCAGAATTTTCACAGATAAAATTTTAACTCGAGTTTGACTGCTTACAATTTATGTCAGAATTACTTTTCTTAAAACATTAACATAAATACATATGTACATGCATACATACCTCCATTTCATTAAGCAACGTGGAATAATATTATGTACGCAGGAAATTTTAAGAAATTCTACTGAATTCCGACATTAAGTTTAACTTCTTCTGACTTTGTCTGACACATGCGTGTACGAATTACCAGTTTGTATTGCTGATAACAGTTCAAAGTAGACCATATTCGAATTAAGATTCAACAACTTTCCACTGAAGGAATGAGTCCCGTTACAAGAGAAAAATTATAAAAGCACTTTGCCTGGTACCGTCAAATAGTAATGCAATTCAATCTGCACATTTTCATGCAATGATGAAAGACCACTACAAACTACGTGAGCACAGTGGACAACAGGCGCTGAATGGACAGAAAAAGTTTTGATTACAGTAAATTTTTATTCCTGTTCAAGATTGTGTTAAATCAACATATAAACGAAGTTAAGAAAATGTCTTCACATTTCTTACTCTATATACAGAGTGATTCAGATGTCCTTGGTACCTGCCAAGCAAAGAAATATGTAATATGTCTTGTGACAGCAAGGACCGCCGAGAGAGGATTGGGGACCTCTGTAAAAAATTTTTGCGCCCCCCCCCCTCCCCAAGCGAGGGCGGACCGGCTAAAAATATTCACACAAAATCGCAAAGCCTGCTTTCAGTTGCAGACTGATATGGGCTTAGCTTGAAAGGGCTGGATTGTAAATTGAAAAATAATGATACTACCGGTAGAGACAGAGCATTTGCTGCAGAGTCGGGCCCCCGTACAGACCGCCGGGTCCCGGTAAGTTGCACCGCGTTCTTCCCCCTCTCGTCGTCACTGCTGAAAGCCCACTTTCTTAGAGTTACAAGTTACAACAATGGTACAACAATGATTTGAAGTAGACCACTTCTATAACAGGCGCAAGTTATGTGATCCATCTAGGGCGCGTGTGCGCAGGAAATCTGAAAAACATGTGAATTCCGGCGCTCTTTGTTTTGACAGGATCACAAGGACTTTTAATCACTCTGCATTTCAGAGTTAACAAATATATCCTACGTTATGGTGTCTTCCAGTTCAATACGCGTAGATTTTGACGTTCGTGAGAGACCGTGCATCATTGGAACAACGATGTAAGCAATCAACAAGATGCAACAAGCAACAGGACTGAGATGGAGTTCCATCTCAACCTTGTCACCGGTCGGCAGCAATATCGGTGCGTTGTACCAAAAGCTGTATATACAGTCAAAAAAGTGCTCCTGAAGATGGGCGAATTTGTCACCCGAAACATGTGGAGCAGATACAAATAGATAAATGAGAAGGTCAATAAACGAAAATTGTTGCTTCTTGTTGGTTGCGTACATCGTGTAGAGTTCTTCGCATGCTGTCCAGACTGTGTTAGAGACAGACAAAGATATAGACATACACAATGAAGAAGAAGCGCATGCTGGTCACCACCCCACAAAGCTCGACTAACAAAAAGGCCCGGCAAATTTATATTCTGATCCAATTCATACATTTTCTCATTAAATTCACAAGTTCCCTTTTCTTTAATGTACTGGGAAAGTCTCAAATTAGTGTACTTGTTTTCCGTGTTACTGCATTTTTAAGTATACTAAGCGTTTGGTTCATAATCAGACGCGATAAAAATTTGGAGCTCTGTAAGCTGATTGGCCGATCTGTGTACATAAACGACCAATAAGGTTAAAGAACTTTTCAAACGAGCTTACGTGCTGTGGTGGACAATTTAAAAAACATCAAAATTTTGTCCAGTTTTAAATATACGTTTCCTTTTTTTTTTCTTTTTTTTTTTCAGACTGGTGAACTATTTGGAAATTAACATTTAAGACGGAAAGTACTTTTAGTGCTGCTATTCTTTAAAATTTTCTCGCTCTCTCTCTCTCTTTTTTTAGAATAGTTTTTATTGCTTTTTTTGTACCTGTTGTGGAATTTATATCTGCAGTCATCTGCTGCCACGATGTCCATTAGTAGGATGTATTTGGCCTTTTTATCAAGTCCTGTTACCCGAACTTTGTAGGCAGGGAACATGCGCCTGTGGAGAAATACAAACAGTGACTTTTATTTCGAGCAGTTGGTATACCTGTTGTGAAACTTGTATCTGTAGTCATCAGCTGCCACTATATCCAACAGCAGAATGTATTTCGCTTTCGAGTCCAAACCGGAAACGCGGAACTTCATTTGTGGAAACATTTGCCTGAAAAATAATTAAAAAGAAAAAAAAACATGCAGAGGAAAATCTATTATGGATGGAGGAAGGTGAGTCGCAAGACTAATTATTACATATTTTAATCCTAATTGGTAGCTATGTATACCACCTGCTGTAACATACAGTTTGCGTATTTTTGTGCTTTATACAATTTTCAAAATAAAGAGAAATTTTTTTCCTAGGCTCAAATTCTTTATTTGTCCAACTAATGCACACAAATCATATTAAATAATTATTAAAATATTTAGAATTATAAAAGTTGCTCCAACATGTTTCGGTTTACATAAACCATCATCAGGGAGCTACAGCCTGTGCTTAGCTAAAATTTCATTTCTGGTTCTATATACATGTCGTTATAGATGTTGGACCTAGGAGGGACGAGGTAACGGGGGAATGGAGGAGATTGCATAACGAGGAGCTAAATGATTAGTACTCCTCACCCAATATTGTGCGGGTGATAAAATCGAGAAGAATGAGATGGGCTAGGCATGTGGCGCGTATGGGTGAGGAGAGGGGGTGTATAGGGTCTTGGTGGGGAAACCGGAGGGAAAGAGACCACTGGGGAGACCTAGGCGTAGATGAGTGGATAATATTAGGACAGATTTCCAGGAGATGGGATGTGGGTATATAGACTGGATTGGGCTGGCCCAGGGTAGAGACAGGTGGCCGACACTTGTGAGTGCGATAATGAACATTCGGGTTCCGTGAAATGCGGGGAATTTCTTGACTAGCTGCAAACCAGTTAGCTTCTCGAGAAGGACTCTGCCTTATGGAGTAAGTAAGTAAGTAAGTACAGATGTTTTCAGTGTCATGGCCGCATATGAAAACATCTATAACGACATGTATACTGGAACCAGAAATGTAATTTTAGCGAAGCACAGGCTGTAGCTCTCTGATAATGGTTTATGTAAACCGAAACATGTTGGAGCAATGATTTAAATTATAAACGTTTTAATGATTATTTAATATAATTTGTGTGCATTAGTTGGACAAATAAAGACTTTGACATTATCAATGCACAGTGCAACCATGAAGATTTTCCCAGGCTCTTTTCGCAAGATTGCGAAAAGCTACTATTAGCTTCGTCATGTCTGTCCGTCTGATCCGTCCGCCTGTCCCCACGGAACAACTCGGCACCCTCTGGACGGATTTTCATGAAATTTTATATTTGATCATCTCTCGAAAAATCTATCGAGAAAATTAAAGTTTCGTTAAAGTCTGACAAGGATACCGGGTACTTAAAATAGAGAAAAAAATATATTTTGGTCATATCTCGCTCATTTCTTCTTGGGGTGAGAAATGTTTCAGACAAAATTTGCAGGGAAAGTCAAAACACACATTTTATGTTCAGTAACTTTTTTTCGACAACTTTCCTTTTATGAGATAATGTGTAAAAGTATTGTAGAGTCGGGCAGACCACAGACGAGAATATGACGCATTCGCATTGCATGCTGGATACCTAAGGCTACAAACACATTCAGAACGTGTAATATTTATTTATTTTCCATTGCAACACTGGTTGTCTGTGCGCGCCTTCATATTACGTTACACAGACACTGCCTGTCTTGTTCTCTGTAATGTAAGCACAGTGTGTTCTCTGCGAGGCGCGAATTGAATGTCTTATGTAACGTAGATGGATGTAAGTCTTCAACGGGTAATGTAAGGAAATTTTACTTATTCTTTCCTCTTGAGGCAGAAATACAGCCTACAGGCAATTTCACTCGTCAGAACAAACATAACCTTTCACAACGTGACTTAACTTCCAAAGGTCTTAACACAATTCTAACCAAATATTGCACCAGTACAAGGGACGTGACCAGCAAGCAAACTGAAGTCTAACGTGTCAAGTTATGAAGTATAAAGCAGGCCTGCTCAACCCACTGATATGGTGCGGGCAATTGCGGTAAAATTAGGTCTACATGCGGCCACCGTCAGATTCAGTACATACAATGCAGAACGAGTAAGTATACACACGTATAATTTTATACGTTTGTATATAAAGTTTTCGGTACATATTGGGGAAGTAATAAAAAAAAAATACAACTCACAAAGTAAGCTAGTTTTTACACAATGACTTAGTAACGTAATGGAAGTCTCCGTAAATAAAGAGGTATTAAGTTTCAACAATAGCACCGCCGTTTGTCTCTGCTGCTTCTCACGGAATGGTTGGAAAATGTGCACACTCTTCAGATGTACCTGCGAGTAGCATAAGACTGTGTCGCGGGCAACATGATCTGCAGGTTGTGCGGCTCTGCACTACAGGGTAAAGTAGGTAAGCAGTCCAATTACAGACCTGGACAGGCCCAGAGGATTATTAGGAAGTCAAGGTTCCCAGATTTCGTGACAACGGCACAGAGTGGTGGTAGGTTGTCAGCCTTACGCACCGGCAGCCTTTACCCCCAGGAAATACTCCTGGTACTCATTTCTGTTAGAGGCTGAGTCGACCCCAGGACCATAGTGCGATCGGAAGGATTTTATGTCATGGAAAAATCCAATGACACCAGGTGGGATCGAACCAGCGACATGCTTATTTTTAGCACAGCGCCTTAACCACTGTCTCCGCACTACAAGGTAAAGTAAAGGTAAAGTGATGCCGTTACAGGCCCAGTGTGGCCCAGAGGGTGGGTAGAGGTAGAGCTCTACTCTTCTATACCGCGGCACTAGAAGGGGGTGGGTGGTCAGCAGCACGCCCCGGCCGCACTTTACCCCCGGGAACGACCCGGTATCCATTGTACAGCAGGCTGGGTGGGCCCCAGGTTCGGTCTGGACGGGCGGAAAATCTCGTCCCCACCGGGATTCGATCCCGGACCGTCCAGCCCGTAGTCAGTCGCTATACCGACTGAGCTACCGGGTCCACACATTACAGGGTAGTAATCCTAATAAACGGGTATTTGTTTTTACTGGCAAATTTTCTCTTGCGGAAAGGAATGAGTAAAGGTTATCCGCCCTCTACAGACCATGAAGCCATATGGGTAAGGTGAGATACAACTCCACCCATTGTGAAATAGATAGGCTCGTAATAGGAACAGCGTCTTAGAATTAGCGACTGTACCGCTCTTTCTCCTAAAGGCGGACGCAATGTGTGTTAAAAAAGGACACTGATAAACTATCTGAAAGTAGATACGTATAAACATGTAACCTACTTAGGAGAGGGGGGCATAAGCGCTGAATGTACACTTTCAGTCTTTACTTTATCAGCTTATGATTACGACTCAAGACAAGCAGCTTAAAGATACGTCCTGCGTGGTCCTAAATGTCTTTTATTTATCCTTCAAGAATGCAAAATGGCCATAGGCATATGACGCCTATCTTCTTATATTCAGACGTCGTTGTGAAAAACACTATGACACTCATGTTTATTGGACCGTGCATCATTGTGATAAATGAAGAACACAAAACCAACTAGATGCCACTTATTATTTTATTGTACTTCTTATAGGCTCAACATGTTTCGGGCATTACTATGCCCATCATCAGGAGCTCGCGACTATGATGTTGATTACATGGTCATCATAGTCGCGAAAGCCTGCAGCCCGGACACTACTCCAGCCTAACCGCACCCAACCTCCAAAATACAGCAAACCAAGAACGAAACGACCAATGTGGTAATCAACATTATAGTCGCGAGCTCTTGATGATGGGCATACTAATGCCCGAAACATGTTGAGCCTATAAGAAGTACAATAAAGTAATAAGTGGCATCTAGTTGGTTTTTTTTTAATTCTTCAGTTATTACTATGACAATTTACGTCCGAATATTATAGTTGCCTGATATATCTATCTGTAGCTACAATGAGTAAAACTGTAACGGTTTATTGCAAGATAGGATTTAATTCCCAGAAAGCACGCGATCAGGGCTTATGAAAAATGTACGTATCAAACAGCGGTACAACAGGGATTGTTATATTCCTTTATTTTACTCAGTCCGTCAAATTTTGACCGCGCTGGAAATTTTATGGCTTCCAGCTCACCGTAGACTTAACATCTTATGGATGGCACTGTGACGTTCTGATAGCTATGTACGAGCACTTCGACTGTGTTGAGTGAGCCTGATGAGAGGAATCTAACGAGATTAACACACATTAGTTACAGGCATGTATACATGTATATCGGTCACGTGCCAGTACCGTACTTAACTATAACGATATTTGTCACGATGGAAAAACTTAGGTAATGAATTCTATTTATCAGACCAACCTTACATGCACTGAAATATGAACACAATCTCCCACGTTTTGGTCCCTGATGATGGCACTCAAGAAGTGGCGAAACGTGTAGGAGATTGCGTATTTATTGTGTTCACATTTCAGTGCAGGTAAGGTTGGTCTGATAAATTGAATTTTGTATCATACACTGTAATAATAATGATAATAATAATAATGGGTAGTGAAAATCGGAAGTCTGTATTTGTGATATCACGCTTCCACCGGAATGTAAATGAGATTTTCGCTCTTATGACATAAGAAGTAGCCTGCATTTGTAGCTATTTGCCTACGTTCCTTCGCCGTTGTCATGTCCAAGCAAACTTCAGTATATCACGATAACCCACGACCGATTCCCTCAACATTCCTTTCAATTTGTTAATCGTTAACCATCCAAAAGTTTGCCAATATACACTACGCAGTTCCATTTACTGGTAACCTCATTTAAGTACATGCCAAATAAACACGTTACTAAAATGTCCATGTCCGATTTTTACTGTTGTGCAGAAAAACTATTTTTTCCTGACAAGACTATTAACTATCCCCCTTCCTCACAATAGCTAGTACAGTTGTGTTTCCCAACCAGGGTGTGGCAGATTATCGTTTTATCGATAAATCGTGCAATAAATGTATGAATATTCTTAAATATAGCACAAGACTTCAAACTTCCCTAGAAATTTTTGTCCCCCCTCTCCCTCCCCTCCCGACAGCAAGTTATTTAGGGGTTCTTCCTTGGCACAAGGTTTGAAAAACACTGCCATAGAGCATACGAAATTAATAAAATCACAGAAATTACAGGCCATTTGTTTGGTACGATCCCACATTTTCACACAGCGGAAAAACAACGGCGATTTCCATTCCGTACTACAGATTTGTTAATACGTAAATACGGAAAAGAAACATTGGCAAGAGCGCAGATTGTTACCTTAGACAGATACACCAAATAAAACCTATTACGATAAATTACTAGATCAAAAAATAATTTACTTTCTGGTAGATATTCATGGTTTAACGCCGCCCAACTAGCTCATATTATGGAATGTCAACCCAATATAAAAATGTAGCCTCTTGCTCTGCTTTAACCTATAAATAAAGTCTGTTATTTTACGTTTACAAACACACGGAATTTCTAAACACTGCAAATGACTGGGTTTGAACAAAGAAACACACACAAAAGCCATAATTTCCTCGTCCTATTCTAAAAAGAAAAAATGGTAAAACATGCATAAGTATGCATAAGTATGATTCTACTTAACAACAGTACTTGTTACTGGACATTAAAGAAACACTGTATTCAGTTCTATCGGTGAGTTATTATTACGGCAATAGTATGTACAATGATTTATATATTAATTTTGAGTGCATTTCAGCTTCATAAAAAAAAAAGTTAAAAAAGCAACTACATCCAATTTTAATACTCCCCAGAATCGCGGTTAAAATTCAAATCCTGTGGGAATATTCATTCAGGCTGTATTCAAAGTTGAATTTTATTATCAAGCGTTCTGCACTGAAGTATCCTTGTAACAAAACTTTAATAACTGCAGGACTCAGGAAAGATATTTAATTAATAATCGTTATGAATTGCGAGTCTTGCAGATAGCACAGTGACACGGACAAATATGAGAATGTGTAAAAATGAATTTTTACTCTGTTCATAAACAGAAAATTTTATTTTGTGTGTCAAATAATTCATGTGAACACACAGAGCGACGTCGGACCTGTGTTGGTTTTACAATCGCTGTTTCAGAGTTATAATATTTGGACGTATGGAAATAACCATAGGCTACAGACACTTATATAGGCTTGTATTGATTCAGAGTTTTGTATATGCTCTTTGGGACAAGCGTGGTTCCCTTTGTACAGTACGTCTGAAACTCTGTGACAGCGGTCAGGTATTATTATGACAGAAATTTTCTGTGATCGTTCTCGGCCACTGTGTCGACACGTGCATGAATACGCACGTTCCCCTACGTGCATGCTTACTCTACACTTCAGAGACCAGCCCTTTTTCTGACTACAATATATAGACACACCCAGAATTTTTCTTTGGGACAGGGTGGGGCCGACCCTCGGCCTATATATAATTTGTTTGATTTTGGAAGCTATGTTATGGAAACCATGCAAAATATCCCAGCTGATATGCCGTTAGGTTACATGAAAAATTAAAAGAAACTAAGAAAATAGACATTGGCCTGCATTCCTAAGTTTTTATAACACGTGTCACTATTCCAATGAACTTTTGGCTGAAGCGTAAATCATGTAAAACTCTGATGTCATCCTGTCTAAAAAAAACCCGTGTTATTTAAATTTCGCTTTGGAAAGGGGATGCAGTCCGGCTTCCTCCTTATATGGGACACTGCTACAGGATGAAGGAAGAGAGTGTAATTGCTTGTGCGGTCTGCTAGATAAAGCCTGCCTAACACAACACAATTGTGTATTTTTTAGTCCCTATGGAACAATAATTTCTTCCGATTTCTAATATTACGATTATTCTTCTCTGCTACTACTACTACTACCACTACTACTACTACTACTACTACTAATAATAATAATAATAGTTCTCAGCCTTTCCTAATACAGTCAGTTCTGCTATTAAGCTCTCCTTTGACGCTAATTGTCCATAAAGCGATTGACGAACAGGTGAATGACATTTGTGGATATACGGCAAACGTTCTCAACAGCCTGTTGGCCATTTGTCGCCCTGTGTGAAGAAGCAATTTTGGATGACAAGCCGAATTTCTTTTCCTCACCTTACTCTAATTTTATTGCGCGATTCTCTGTAACGCGAGGTCTGACAGGAACCAAACCGCTGCTTTATATCAGAACTAAGTGTACAGCAGGAAACTGTGCAGCGTAGAGAGTATTGCGATTAGGATATGACTTGGACGGTCCGGCCTTATAATCCCCGTAAGGGTAAGAGATTATTCTCCTCTACAAAGCACACAGACACACGCTGGAGTCCATCCAGCCTCACATGTTATAGGTACGGAGTTCTTTCTAGTGAGTAAATTTGTCGGGATAAGAAAATTACCACTGATTTCCATTTAGTGGTGAGGCTAAGACGGAGTAGATCCGTACTCTACTCCCACTTCATGAAGTGGACAGAGACAACCTCACCTTTACATTTTTGCATATCACACTTAATTTTTAATAAACGACCAATCAATCTGTTGCAAGCAGTTTTGTTGATTAAAAGCAGCAAAGAATTTAAATGAAACAGAACACAGTTCAACACTTACAGTTAGTACCCACATACTGTTAAATTTCCCGGGCTAAATATTTCAGCATTTTTGTTGGTTCGTGTTTTTGTACAAGGATAGGCCTATGTCGGATTCGGTGTTCACAATATAGACACACTGACGTAAACTCGTCTTGACAGCCAAATTATATGCCAAAGTTATCTTACGCATACGTTTCAAACAACACTATTTCGTACAGCGGTCACCTCTACAACAAACAGTGACGAATACGTGCATGTAACATTCACCACTGCTTTACTGTTAGAGCCATCTTTCAACTGTTTAATTACTGGATTCTTATACGAGGCTTGTCACAGTGGAGAAAGTAAGGAATACCTCGAGAAGACACATTTTTTCACCTTATGATAAAAACCTTATATTTCCATACCTATTCATACCTACATCGAGGTACATAACGTTACAAAAGCTGTGCGCGGATCAACATAACGCATCCTATTCACGTTTGTCTTTCTTTCAGCATCTCTCAGTTGCTTCCTAAAAGTCTTCTTTCGGCTTTTTTCAGAAAATATAAAATCATTATTGCCTGCATGAGGGAAGAAAGCTCTATTTTCTGCGCTCGCTGAAGCCTTTAAATCTGAAATAAAATGCTCCATGATACTTTGGCGCTTCAACAACAGGAAGATGATGCGGGCGAACCTTAATACCAGGTAGCGGTATAGGGTGTTCAAGAAAACTTTAATCAAATTTATAAGTGATGAGCAATTGGTTGGGCCCATCTTTAAGAAATTTTGCTCTTCGTTTACGTTTCACTTCAAAATCTGTTATGTATCAGATAAACATTTTAATGTATAATTTTATATTTAACCACAGCGCTTACAAATATATTACTAGAAGTTTTACACAAATACCGTCCCCCCCCCATTTTATAATAGAGTTTTTCATTTATATTTTATTGCGCCTCATTAATTACGTCATGAACTGGCTGAGAGACAAAGGTTTATTAATTCAGTTGACTCTCTGGTTTTAAACTTCCTAATTGCTCTAATTTAATGCAGTTTCTCTTAGTTCCAGAACTAATTGATTACAATTCTTCGTCGGACTACTTATGTAGGTAAGTTCACTCAGACGCTTACGTCCTAACGCTACCTTGCACAACGCCACTTGAAAAAGACATAAATTTCAGGAAAAAGAAATACTTCGATAAAACCTGCGAAATCCCCCTGTACCACCATCAGCTCTCTTTAAACCCTATCACCCGGCATGAAAGAATTAAATACTAATAAGTGGGTCTTAACAGCTTCTTGCGTGGTTGTTGTATATTTATTTTTAAACGGCTCCGACATCGGTATCACGGGTTCTAAAACCATTTCGGGTGTCCAGGTACTTGTGCCTTTTCTCTTTGTGTATTCCTTGGAATAGGTCGATCGCCTGCCCAAGGTGCCCTACTAGACGTCTAGATACAAATTTTATAACACTGGAAAACGGGACGTCCTGTGGCACATTGACATTTGGCGTCAGATAGATGATAAACATCATGGGTTTCTATGCACATACGCAAATTGCTTGTACCTATTGAAAATAGAGTGAAACCTCTCTTAAGCGGAAGTTGAGCACGGTGGGAACATCTTATTCACGGAAAAGTTTTACAATACCGAGGAAAAGGAGTCCCGAGAATCCAAATGTCAAGTACCTACATTAAACGGAACTTGCCTGCAACGGAACAAAAATTCCGTCACCCTGCCTTTCCTTTATAGACAAATTACACTTCACTTTCGTTTTGTTACTACAAATTTCTGCTCATATAAATCTTCTTTATGAACGCCATGAAGCCTATTTGTTTAGTGCTTGAGTTTCGTAGATTTGTGACCACACTATAGCATTGCAGAAGGGTGCTGTCACATGGCGCTGGGGTGAAAGAGACCATTGGAGCGATGCGGTGACATTGCCAGCTGCTTACAACTTCAATAGAATCATCTCGAACCAGCCCGCCCCACAGACAAACAAGTAGCCAACATGGCGGACGACGTATGTTCGCCGTGGGTCTGCACTACATTATCGGTCTTAATCCTCACCATATTATGATCTACAATCATACAGCATTGTGTCTGCTGTTCAGAATTTGAAACAAGACAACAGATATCTTACTCTACTCGTGCTTATCATATGTGACTAACAACTAACCTGAATGGATACCATTACTGGTACAGAACGAGGGATGCGCAGAGAGACGAGCGGTATTATTCTTTTTAGCGTCGCTGTCAATTACGTGCCAGCATTATATGGCGTCGTAATTTTATGCTTCGGCCGCCAAGTGTATGAGATCTGCCCTCTTCTGTGATATTACGCAGCGTATAGTCGGAATTCCTTACCGAGGTTTCGGGACAACACATCGGCCCCATCCTTAAGGGATTCTTGATTCTTGAAGATTACACTGGTAAGTTATTCCTAAGTTTCGGTAAGGAGTTACCATTATATGCTGCGTAATATCCCAGAAGAACGCAGATCTCATTGTAGAGTATCGTTTGATAATAAACAACGTTCATATAGGTAACACTGGTGGACAGGAAAAACCGAAACTCTGGGAGAAAAACCCGCCCACTGTGACGATAAATGTTACAAGGACTTGTCTAAGTTTGAATCCGGGCCTCCGCGGGAGGAGGTAAGACTCCACAAATTTTTAAACACTGAAGTACGTACAGAACAGATATCAGACTCACACAACGATAGCGCATATTTAATTCCGACACGTTGTTGCGTTCCTGTTTCTTTTTCGACAGAACCGAAATTTAGTCGGTGTTCTTTGCACTGTCCAGGCCGTTACCTTGAAATTGGTCAAAACCCGGTACTTCAGGAGATCGCATGATTCAACGACAACTTTATTCCTGAATTTATGGCTTGGAATAAGACCGTAATATAATAAGCTGTCAGTTTATTTCGAAAGTTACGAATTTATGTTTTTAACACACGATTCAGAGACTGTAATAATGTGAAGGTAAATTTCGCGTGTAATACACGTGTCACATTCGTGTAGGATGGGTGATGTCTTGGTCTAGGTAGCGCAGGTGAGGGAGTTAACAGAGAACCCCATCCTAAAGGACAGCAGCGCTCTTCTTGGTCATCGCAGTGAGAACTTCATAGCTCACCTAATTTCGAAATTCTGATTCAGCTTTTCTATTGAAAACCTCAAATACTGAGATTAACTTTGATATTCAGAGGACCGTGCAACGTGATATTTTCTTATAATAAAAGCAACCAAGATGTACTATTTCTCAACTTTATTTTGGCAAACAACTCTACATGTTTCGGACAGACTTACTGTCCATCATCAGGAGTATTTTTACTGTATTCATAGCAATAGGTATTTGTCATACTAGTTATGTTGACTGTCTGCTTGCGAGGTCAGGATGGAATCCTGACCTCGCAAGCAGACCACGCCACCACAAATATCTCTTGCTGTGAATACTGTATTAAGACTTCTGATGATGGACAATAAATCTGTCCGAAACATGTATAGTTCTTTACCAAATAAAGGTGAGAAATAGTGCTGGCTTTTATTATAAGAATAATAAGATTAAACCTCAACTATACTTAAATATTTAGATCCTACCGCGCAGTAAACATCCTTCTTCTCGGTTATCAAAAACCAGTAAGTTAATAATGCATAGAAAAATAATTATTGTTTGTTCTGAGATCGATACAAAACACATACATCCACACCGTGGGGAAAATTTAGAGAAATTTTTTGAATGTTAAACCCAGTGGCAAATAAAGTGATCTCTAGGAGTTTATAAGGTCAGGCAAAAAGAAAATTACATCGGAACGTTTTCAAGTGTAGCTGTCCGACAGATCTTTAACAACATAAGCACTTATTTTGTGTATGTGTGAGATCTGTGTGTTACGATGCCATTGCAACATATATATATATATATATATATATATATATATATATATATATATAAAAATAAGCAATAATAATAATAAACTCTTCATGAAAATGAGAGACCAGCGTAACATACACGATGGAACGCAATACCATTTTGTTGCCATCTGATTTATGGGCACCGGTGTGCTGCACCACCCTGTATAACTGCAGGTTTAATTTCTTCTTAAGTTGCATTACAGAATCGTGACAAACGAAGGAACGTATGGCCACTTGTGAACTTCTGTCCACAGATATTTGCCAAATATACGTCTACGTACCAAATTGCTACATTCAATTACTTAGCTGCATACTGAGCATTGCATTTACTCATTTCGTCCCTCCATCACACAATTTGTGGCCACATGTAAAAGAACTTAAGAGTTTTGTCTACGAAATCTACTAGGGTCCTGTCTTGCAAGATACATGTGTAATTTGTACGGATTCCTAAGCCACTTATCAATATTTCAGTAGCTAAGGCCTCCCATACGTCAACTTCTCAAAGGCCATGTTAACCACCAAAACAAAATGCGGGAATCGTAACATCGTGCTATGTGAGAAACAAATATCAATTCCATCTTCAATACACTGCAGTCTAAATTCACAAAAACATAACGTGCTTAATAATTAATAACATTCACCAACAAGAAGGTAATTGTGGTGTAAATATACACTTCTTTTAGGAGCATGTCAATATGGAATAGGCTAAACTGTCTTAATTAGAAGGGAAATGGAAACTACTTTAAAAAAGACTTGAGCCCCTTTTGACGCAGCACAAAACGCCCTCAACACCACCGCCTCTCTTTTAAAAAAAACAATAAGAAGAGGAAAAACAGAAATTATTTATTTATTTGTTTTCCATGCAGCAAAACCTGGCGCCATGGTCTATAGGTACGTCAGCGGGGGGTGATATCCACCCTTGTCGTTCAGGTAAGACTTGGCAAGCAGTAAAGGAAGCACCTGTACAGTCTGATACATAGTAACATAAACCCTTTCTCTCGAAACACCCAAAATTTTCCAACGCATAGAACTGACTTAAATACTGAGTACCATCACGACTATTCAATAAATTATTTTAAATAATGCACGCACTAATAGCACGCCAAAGTTGTTAGTGGTCAGGATGAAATGTACCTCTGTACATGTCATTATAGCGTATGGGGAAATGCAGCCTCAGGCTCCCATTTATTCTTGCTCTTGTCAAAAGCTTTAATGTCCAACTAATGCAATCAAATATATAAAATCGTTAAATTGGTCAAAACCAATTAAACTTACAAAAGCCGCTCCAACATGTTTCGGTTCACGCAGGAACCATCATCAGGGAGCTACAGCCAGTGCTTAGCTAAAATTAAACGCCTTGTTCAACAGAGCGTGTAGGTACAGACGTTATCAGTGTTACGGGGGCATATTCTGGCCTGGTGTGTGTGTGTGTGTGTGTATGGTGCACTGTGCAGAGAGGTACTGTGTCTCGAAGTATGTCTCAGCTTCATAACCCAGCCGCTTTACCCTTGGAGAAAGAGACTCCGGTTCCCATTCAACAGAAGGCTTGGTGAGGGGGGGGGGGGGGCGGGGGAAAATTAGCCCTGCCGTTTTGAAAAAAAAAAAGTTCTTTCCCCCCCCCGGAAATCAACCCCCCAAACCTTAGTTTCCCAAAATTTAGCCCACCCTAGCACCACC
>Ga0131853_10010818_pt1 | contig 16683 bp, 11 predicted proteins | sample TergutLab28metaG_FD_92764 | JGI IMG/M metagenome (GOLD analysis project Ga0131853, IMG submission 92764) | Labiotermes labralis P1 segment gut microbial communities from Petit-Saut dam, French Guiana - Lab288 P1 (version 2) (version 2) | ecosystem: Host-associated > Arthropoda: Insects >...
AGCATCTGTCACAAGGCCCAAACCACTGCTACCTGTCAGAATGACAGCATGTGTCACAAGGCCCAAACCACTGCTACCTGTCAGAATGACAGCATCTGTCACAAGGCCCAAACCACTGCTACCCATAATAGGCCTGCACTGTGACAGCCACCAATAATATTCCTTGGATTAACCTTCCATATCACTGGATAGTTTGGGTGTGGTTCGTCATAACCAAAGCTCATATAACTCTGATGAGTGGAGGCAATAAGACGTTCTAACTTGGTATTTTTTTTCTAGTTCTTGCTGAGTGATAGTTCACCTGTTCTCAAAGTTACTTAAAATCAACCCATTTTGTTATGAAGCAGCAACTTCCAACAATAATTTAAGATTAAGCATTCTCACACTACAGACTGACTGCATTTGTACCTTTATATGATATGCTGATGCTATTCCACAACATGTAATTTGTCTAGCTGTGTTACCTGTAACATGGCTGCAAACCATGTTGAACCATGAGCTGGTAACTTACATTAGACACAACAGTGAGCACATGCACATATTTTCCTCTCACCTGGTAGTTGGGTTCATCCTTGATGTAGCCACCCTCCACCTTGCCAAGCACAGTGATTAGGCATGAGACAAGAGGCTGAATTAGGTCTGCCTCTCGCTGGTACAGGAGTGGCTCCAGAGCTTTGTAGATGACATCACCATACCCATTCCAGCCCAGCTCTGTACGTGTCTGTGAAAAGAAAGCAGCTCTTCTTAATGAGATTTTTGGTATACATGGCAGTGAAGTTGTAAATTGTGATCTCTAACATTATGACATTGTGTAGTCTGTAGGTTAGGAACTTTTTGTTCAGAACCCTCAGAGCTCTCTGTAGGTGAAGGAAGCATATGAGAGGGCATTACAGAAAAAGTGATATGTTCTTGCTCAAAAAGCGTTTACAACATGAATCAGTATACACAATAACCATGTTTGAAATATTCAGTTTTCTGGGCTGTTATGCAGCTTTGCTACTCGGGTGCTGATGTTTCAGGAAATCTTACTGGTTCCAGTTTCACAAGTTGAATGATCAAAGAAGGCCATTCACCCAATGCTGTGTAACAGCACAGAAAATCGAAGATTTCATTCATATTGAAGTGTAAACCTGAAATCACACAACTTTATAATTACTGACTGTTGTGGTAAAAAATTAAACTATAAGTGAAGATGCATGGTATGAAAGAACTCAAGGCTAAACAGACACGATACAATGCCAGGGGCTTAACGAACTGCTACGTCCAAGTGTGGGATTGAGAAACCAGTGGATACTAATGCTGGAGAGTTAGGTACACTCATTCCTCTGTTCAGCAAGATTACCCACCACAATCTTGTAAATAAAGCCAACTTGGTGCACAGTTTTTCTTAGTATGTTTATTTCTCTTCTCTACATGTTTCGGGCGACTGTGTGCCCATCATCTGAAGAAATAACTGTCTATGCGACACTTGGTATTTGTCACTCTGTGTGGATGACTGTCTGGTATGCAGGGAGGGTGCACCCTGCATACCAGACAGTCATCCACACAGAGTGACAAATACTAAGTGTCGCATAGATACAGTTATTTCTCCAGATGGTGGGCACACAGTTGCCCGAAACATGTAGAGAAAAGAAATAAACATACTAAGAAAAATTGTGCACCAAGTTGGCTTTATTTACAAGATTTATATATGGATGTACAGTCAACAAAACATAAAATACCCACCACAAATATGAGTGTTCTTTTGTAGATTACTGTATGGCACTGTCTGTAACTCTGACTATATAACATGGAAGGCAGGGTGACATACGACTGATGAATTGAAATGGAAACATCAGTCAGGATTATCAGAGACCAGCCAAGATCCAAATATAGGCATGTCCTGAATATGTATCTACAGCATTACTCCTACATAAGTCAGTTCAGGCACACATGCAACTTGTGTTAGCTGCAAGACAGAAATGAACTCCCCACTCCTCTTGCCACACAGGGAATCAGAGTGCAACAACAGTGTATATCCCATCCCTCTTTTGCCACCTGGCAGAGCACAGAAACCGCAGGTCTCCAACCCACAGCCTGCCAGGTTGTATTTTGTGGCCTGCGGCCACATCTGTAAATTGCGTATATACTATAAAAATCACAATAATTTTTGGCAGTCGGGTACACCATTTATTAGAATTTTTTCACATGTGTCCCACAAACCAGCCAATAATAAATGGCATGGCCCTTTGCCATAAAAAGTTGGAGGCCCATGACATAAACAAATGCCTAAAAATTACAGTTTTAATCCTTTGCTTGGCAAGTCATGTGTTAAACTCAAAATTATTGTTTGCCAATGTTGTAATATTTCTCATTAGTGATGAAGTCCAAATGAAGTACTTACAACATTGTCAGTTATGTGGTTCAGGTATTTAGTACCACATATCCTTCTCTCTGGTACAAAATCATCAAGAATAATAAGAGCTGTTGGCAGAACACTGCTGAGGTGTGGGCTCAAGTGGGGGCTCTGGAAAATGATATGACAGTACTGTAAATTAATTTTATCACACAGGAGATGACCTATGGCAACTAACACAATGTTAGGTCAAGACATCAAAATCTAAATGGTTCAGTTTTTATAGGTGATAAATGAAATTGGCTGCATTTTATCGGTATGGGGTCAAACTATGCAAAATTCCACACCATTACACAGTAGGAGCAACACTTGTCAGTCTTCTGGGATGTACTCTGTTGCAAATCTTGGTTCACTAACATCTCAGAATATCATTATTTCTTATACACAAATAAATTTCACAGAAAGTGAGAATGTATATATTCATGGCTGTCATCAGTACTTCTTGCATCTTACACATAACAGATCTTATAGATGACAGTTACTAACACATTAAAAAAAAACAGTCCACCAACATCAGGCTCTGTGTTTTAGAGATGGGTGCTTTGTTTATGATTCCAAACACAGATTTTAAACACCAACAATACTCCACCAAGGATGGCCCTTCATATTATCACCAAGGCTAGACTTTCAGGTTTTCTCTTTTGTGCCAGAAATTTCATTTACATATCAAACACAGATTTAAAACACAAAATGTATTCTAACAAGAATTCTCTTTTACATTACTAACAAGATTATGACTGTGATGTTTTGTTTTGTTGGCAAATCTCTTGTGAAACAGAAATACTTATTCCACCAACATCAGGCTAATTAATGTATCATACCATATTTACCCCATTGCAACACAAATCCAATCTAAGACGATGCCCCAAAAAAATCATGCCTGTCAAGTGAAAGTGTATTTATTGAACTCTAAGCTGATCCCCTAAAAATAAAAGTCTGCTAAGAAAAATATTTACTAGTAGTTTTATGCACTTAATACACAGTGCATGTTAGATTCTACCTACCTTTACCGATCAGAGGCATTTTTTCCATCTTCACAGTCAGTGCCTTCATCGTCCACACACTCACTCCTAACATTCCCTATCCTCTTCACTGCCATCCCAAAACATATCACCATCAGTCTCATCCATTGCAATGGATATACAGCACTTCTTCAAAACCTTTCACAATTACTTCTGGTGAGATGTGCTACCATGCTGTTATGATCCACACTGACCTAATACTACATTTATATTTCTTGGTTTATAAACTTACTTTAACCCAAGAAGATTCACAATTTTCTCTGCAGATGGTGCTAGTGGTGTTAAGAATTTAATTACATGTGTTCTGGATTTTTGTGTCATGTCTGTGGTCTGACCAGTCCAAGTTCATGGCTCTTTTTATGGTTCTTAGTTTATGGATTGGTCTAAGTTTTATTTTCCAATAGCCATTTTCCTGTTACTACCCTTGGACTAGATCCGTTCTCAGGTACACACCGAAACAAATTACTGTGTCTATGGTGCCCAGTGATTGAGAATAACTCAATCTAAGAGGTCCACCATGTTAGGTGCTTCTTTGCTTGAAGACAGAAAGAGAGCTGGTCTCCGAAATGTTATGCTTGTTCAAACAATCAGATGATGGACGAAGTCCCAAAATAGAAGATTGTGTCAGTTAACTTACATCATATCTGATCTTTCTTTTTTATTTCTTGTCATTTGAATATGGGACAGATTACCCCGAAATGTTGGGAAGGAATTACCATTCTATGCTGTGCAATATCTCAGTAGAGTGCGGATCGCACATGACAATTTGCCGCTGCAGACCTTGGTTTGGCTTCACGTGGTCTCGTTCACAGTGATCCAGTTTGGTGCAGTCTGGCTGGTGCTTCATATGCAAATTTAAGATGACCTCACATCTTTAAGCACCAAATTTAAGGTAAAAACCTCGTCTTGTATTCAAGCAAATACTTTAGTTAATTTTTTGCAGCACTTAGCTGCTTACACTCTCTTGAATCAGTGCCCTTTACAGATACCATTACAACTTTAATAAAGCAATAATTATAAAGAAACATGTAAATGTAATCTAAATATGTGCATTTGTGTCTCCATTGGTTAATTTTGCATCATTTACATTCTCAGCACATCAGATGGCAGTCACGGAAGCTCGAGTAACCATTGCCAATGTACAAAAACAAGGCACCTGTTATGTAAACATTAAAAACAATCACCTATTTTTTATTTAAATATAGCTGTAAGTTTCTGTGTGTGAAGTCCGTCATCAGGCCACCATTATGATATTTTCAAAGTAAGGCAAAACACAGTGTGCTTGCATCCACACTATGGGATCCCACATGTTGTACAATTATTTTTACAATTTAGAATTGTATAAAATTGTAAAAAAATTGTCAAAGATTGGTTGTGACCTAGCCAGTGGTTGTAAAGTTACAAGTCATCAAGTTGTATATATATATATATATATATATATATATATATATAAGGATAAGACATCAGTATAAGTTAAGATCATTAAAATAAGATAAACTTGTATATATATATAAATTGGAGTCAAAGTGTTAGCTACGTGGTGTAGAAGCAAAAACGTAATCCACCAAGGTGTTTCTGTGTAGTAGGAGGCTCTGGTATCAATCACATCAATTACTATTACTATCTGTGTGTGCAATGAAATGGCAAGATGGCTTCCATTATACATATGTCAGAAGAAACCAACAAGATGCAGACTTTTTTCATTAATGATTTAATTCAATTATATAGTTTTTGACATATTTCAAACAACTAAGTGTTTATCATCAGGAAGTCTGTACAAGCAGCTTTAAGGTATTTTATCATGCAAATAAGCAATCTAGTTGCTTATGGGATGTGTCTGATACTGAGGTGTAGGTAATGATGGTGCTGGATTATTGATCAGCGCATTTGCACCTATCAATAATCCAGCAAACAGTAGGACAAAAATGTTGGTACACATTAATGATGGTACTGTTATGTTTACTTTAAAATACTGCTTCTGTTCAACACACAAGCATGCTTCATAGTGTTCATTCATAAAAAAGTGAAGTGTGATAACAATGGGGAAATAATGTGTTACACTATCATATATTTGAGCTTTCAGGTTTCATTTTTGTAACAAGTACCCAACAAATATTAACACAACAATGACCCCGACAAGGTTCCAGGTTTCACTTTGGTGCCAAAAATTCAAATCAAAATAAGGCCATCTCACTAGTGTCAGATATTCAGATTCTACTTTAATGACACAACACAAGTGCAACATGGGCATTTATTCCACTGAGGTGACAGGTACCCATGATATATAAATATTAACACATCAACCATCAGAGTTGGGCTTGGAAGCTTCATTTTAGTGGTCAGAACTTAGTTTACTGTTCCTAACATAAATTTCAAAGACAGAATGTATTCCAGCCCAGCTACACTTTCACATTACCAGCAAGCAGGGCTTTAGGTTTCATTTTATTTAAAAAAAAATGCTTTGTTTTAGGCTGGAGTTACAGACAGAAACATAAGGAACAGGTTTTTTATGTCTAAGCTTCCCGGATACTATATTTACTTATCCAGACAACCATCACATATGCTACAAGCACTATGTTGGCTGCCATGCAGTACAATCAATTCTATCAGGAACAAGATAATACTTTTGGTACAAAAGTCAGAATGCATGCAAATACAAACTGTTTAGTTACCTTGACCTGAAACAATAACCATTGATAACATGAAACTGCTGCTGGATAAGTCTTCCACGTATTTTTCTGCAGTTTCGGTCGTAAAGACAAAAGCACTGCTGAAAAGAGCCCAAAATACTCATCTCTAGATTCATCACCTATCAACATTTGCGATATGAACTTGCAGCTCCACAGTTTGCATAGAAGACTCATCAGTTCTTCAGAATACCTAACAGTTTCTTCCGTAGTCCACATGTCATCGCTCGAGTGTTCTCCGCAGAGTAACAGTAAATACACGGCATGGTTTTTACTAATTCGTTTATTACCATGAAATTCGTCACAACCCAAGTTTTTAACAATTTGCTGGAATATAAGCGTAATAGCCTTTAATTTGCTCCCAATGTTCAACAAGTACTTCTTGAAGTCCAATTCTTCGCACGGCCTTTCATTGCCTACTTTCATCTGGGGCAAAAGCGCATCAAGAATTGCATTGTCCACATTTTCCCATACTTGCTCAGGAATCTTACTACCAGTCTTCCTAAGAATCTCCAATGTATCCAGCAGCACAGAATCACCCATATTTATTACAAACTAAATTACGTATACATTAAAACATTACAAAATCTTTCATTTTCTTAAACATAAGTGCCGAACAACAAAAAACATCACTTTTTCCTCACACCACCTATATTCACGCCGTCCGCCATTCCGCAGATTGAAAGCAGAGGTGACGATTGTAGCCACAGATTTAATTAACATACACTGACCAAACTGTAATCCGTGTCTCGCACACCATTGATACCGTGGATTGTATTACCCTATCTTTGAACCATGATCAGCTAGGTGTTGTCCATGAGCATAGTACCCCCAATGAGACGCGTCGTAGAGCTGAGCATGTGTGTGGGACTTTCATTTGCTCTGCGTGACAATTTCGTAACTACAAATGGTACACAGTATTTCCCTGGACAAGTCGGCACAGTCGACATTTACGAAAGCTGTGAAGAATATTAAGGCTTTGATTAAGGTAAATATGTTTTAATTGCAGTAGTGGATAATTGAAGGAATGGTTTTGTATGGGGTAAGCATGTGTAAACTGGAAAATGTAATTTATACTTCTTTATTGAAATAGCTTGAACGCTCTACTTTAATAACTGTAACTTCTTTAAATTGTGGATTATCCATCCCGTTGTGCTAAATAACAATGTTGTCTATTGTCCGTCTTACACAACAGTGTTGTGTAAGACCGACAATAAACAATATTGTAACTTCTTTGTACATCTGTACTTTCAAGGAGAACGAGCTGACAGTCCGGGACCAAAATAGTAGTAATGCCACGAAGGTTACTGGGAAAAGGGCTGTTTTGGGAAAGGAGAGAAAGGCTGCTGATCAGCAAGGCGGTAAACCAGCATGGAAGGACCAGGGTAAAGGTGTTGTCTATCTCAGCCACATCCCAGAGGGCTTTTGTGAGGAAGAAATGAATTCATACTTCTCCCAGTTTGGCAGAGTCACTCGACTTAATCTGGTTAGGAGTAAAAAGGTATGTTGGTCTGAAATTGTGTATAATGTTTTAACATATTATTCCAGGTTGCATTATATGAGGGCCTTGAGTGTTATACTGCTTTGCTTGAGAAAACTTGTATTTAGTATAGCTCACCACTGTACTTGGTGATTGCAGCTCACTGCAAATGTTGATGTGTCTCACGTGTTTCCTTGAAGCTAACCGGGTATGTCATAATACTGAACTAAACTGGACAAAACTGTATTAACAAGTACTAAACTATACTGACCGCAAGATTGATGTCAACATGTTATACAAGAAGATAGATAAGTTTCAAGTTCCACAGTTACTACAGCTTCCCAGTTAGCTCTGGGTGGTTAGGTTACCTGGTCCTGCCATAAGTTCTGTTACAATTTTCATCAGACTGATTCTGAACGGTGCCACATACCTATCCTGACATGGACCCAATAACAATATATGCAGCCACACCACTGAATTAACCACACGGGTGTATTTTAATTGATTTTAACAACTGCAACTTTAGCAAGCTCAAATAGTGCGCTCCCTGAAGATGGTGTTTACACTGAAAGATGTAGGAGCTTTTTAATGTAAATTTTAATGTAGATTTAAAATCATTTTTGAGACTATTCAGTTGTGCATCAGTTGGTGAAAAAAACTTTGATAAAAGTCACAGATGTTGACATACAGAAGAAAACAGACAATTTAATTTCCTAATGTTTGTGTGGTTGTGAATGAGCATTAGGCTTTTACATTTCTGAGTCTATAGACAAAAGTTATCCTTTCAGTCTGTATGTGTATAGAAGCATATAGTGTTTAGTAGTGTTTGTATTATAAGACATTAAGTTCTGACAGCAGTGTTGCTGAAGATTCTTGTGGGATGTTGTACTGTGCTGTTAGTGTGCTTAGCATTTTGAAGGTTTGTGGTGCCTTCATATTTTACATCAGGCAGTCCAAGAAGAAATATTTCTTCTTCTTCTCCTTCTTCTTGGATTGCTTGATTCCAAACAGAAGACATCAAAATCCTTCAAACTGTTGAACACTATAAACCCAACAGCACAGCACAACATCCCTGAAGGGTTGGATTCTCTTAGTGTTTGTGGCAAGTTATTAATACTGTTAAACCCAGCTCCTAATCCAAACATCTTATTTTCCTTTTTTTGTTTGTTTTTTTTCCTACAATTTATACAAGATTTAAATGAAACAACTCACCATGACAGTGTCTTTCATTCATTTTGCAGACAGGAAAACCTAAGGGATATGCTTTCATAGAGTTCTTATACTCTGAGGTGGCACAGGTGGTGGCTGAGACCATGAACAATTACCTCATGTGTGGTAAACTACTCAAAGGTATGGTTTATTGCAGAGTTCGCCTTTCCTGTTGACATAAACCGTGTCTTCCCTGGCATAGCAAGCTATCTGGCTGGTGCTGTAGAAAGTTAGTGCTCTATGGCCCACCTAACTGATATGGATTCAGGAAGTCAGTTTAACTTCATACATACATGTAACTTAATTGAAAAACAGTGTGTCTGGTCAAGGATAGGTCTTTATGTATGCTTTCCTCCTGTTTATAAAGGTGGGGACTATCTAGACTGTCCAGGTTATTTCCCCAACTTGGGATGGTTTGTCTGAGATTGACCTCAGGGGCCTGGCCTGCTCACTGTCCTGACTGATGTGTTACCAATCCCTCCAGGATAACACCGTGAATTGGATTCTCACTGCCTTCTTTCAGATTCTTCAGTAGGATTCTAGGTTATCTTCCTGAACTGTTAACGCTTGTCATTAAACAACTCCCAGCATTAATCAGATGTATCATGTATTACTCAAATTTTATGTCCATTCTTCCTTTTTGAGAGTGCTACACAAAAGGGGGCTAGAGTACACAGAATCAGACTTGTGGTTAGCAAATTTTGCACCTGGTGTGAACATTGAATCATTTGCTCCCCCTCCCCTCCCCAACTCCACCCAATGTTATTTATATATTGGGCATTTAAATTAGTGTGCCAGGGTCAAGGTTGGTGCCTAGCAGCTGACTTGCCAGCTGGAAACAGCAGCCTTTCAGCACACCAATCAAAACCTCATTCTTTTGAAATATAGGGTAAACGAAATAGGTACAGGATCTCTTTCCAGATAAGTTTTGAAGTTCACAGTGAAATTGACAGTGCCTTGAGCCTTGCGATGTTGCAGCTGCATGCCTCTTAGTCTTCACTGTCTGATTTGCAAGCACAAGTATTGGTAATGCATGCCATCTTGTTTCCTTACTCTCCTGCCCCATAATTTGAGGCTGGGATCTATAAAGTTTCTTCAGGCTTGGAATTTGTTCTCGTACATGGTACATTCAGTTATGTTTCACATTTGATGGGTTGCAGCATTCTGACATGCTGTAGTCTGTGACAAATTGTTTGTGTTTCTTGCACACTTGTACATGTCTGTAACCTTAACTTGCAGCTGAATACATCCCTGGAGATCGCGCGTACCGAGGGATGTTTAGAAACTTGCACATTCGTCCTGACAACTGCCCAAGAAGGCGGTCACAGAAAAAGTGGGTCCAGAATATTAACAAGAAGCTGACACCAGAAGAAGAGGCAGGAGTAGTATTACATGAAACCAGGCACCTGAACAAAGTGAAGAAACAGCTGGAGAAGAGTGGCATTAATTTGGACTGCCAGGTAAACAGCACTGCACAAGAAATCCATTCCATTTTGTGGATTTTGACATTCAGAGGACAGTGCATCATAATATACTCTTATAATAAAAACCAACAAGACTGCCTCCTGGCGAGATCAGGATGATCTCACCAGCAGACAGTCAGCATAACCTGTATGACAAATACCTATTGCTGCGTATACAGTACTGCACTCCTGATGATGTACAGAGGAACTGTCCGAAACATGTAGAGTTCTATGCCAAAATAAATTAGAGAAATAGTGTATGTTGTTGGTTTTTATTATAAGAACATTGTGTAGATGATTGCCTGTACTTTTGGCTTCCCAACATCTTTCTGAACTGCACTCAGCCCATATTTTACTCCCATTTGTTTTACATTTTTGCATTAATACCCCTTACTAATTTACATCGTTTCTTAATTTATGCTCTGTCTTTCTAATTTTTGATCCTAAGACCATTTGGTTGGTTGTATTGTACTATGGTGACCCCTTTTTTTCTGATGGGAATATCATTTTTTATTTATACACACTTTTCAGGAATGACAGTAGGGCATAAAATAGGAATTCCCCTGGTGATTGTACCTCAAGCACAAATTTTTGTTTATGTAAGATATTATGTTTCACAGAAATGAGAATTCAGATCTCTGTGTGTGGGGTTCAAGCATTGTGTAGGCTGATAGAACAGGTGTGTGGGCAAGAAAGTAGTGTGTATGCAATGTACAAATTGCTGGCCTGTTCTTTATAATGTTCATGTAAGTAAATAAAGTCCCTTTGCATCATTCTGAAGATTCTTTCTTTTTCTGCTTCTTTTTTTTTAGGGAGGGGGAGGATTGGGGGCATTTATATTTGCCAGAATGGTGTTAAGTGCTTTCCTTTTAGCAGCCAGCACATGTTTCTGTTTTTGTTAGCACAATCTGTGTGCTTGTCCCAAATCTAATATGAACTCTTCATTTCTTCATTTGTCAAAATCTTCTGTGTCACCATCTTAGAGTTGGTTTACATTTGCTTGCAAGCTGCTCACAGTTGTACCAACTCTACAGGTCTTCCCAGAAGGTAAACCAGTTGTTGGCACATATAGGAAGTGCTCTCAGGCCAAATGGCCTGGAGGTTATGGCAAGTTGTTGAGTGCGCTCACAAAGACATTTGTACATGAGGCAGCATATCTTAAGAACTGATAGGGCAGTTCTTCAGTTTAACTGCATTTGGGCCTTCAAGTCAGTTGTTGGAAAGATGTTTCTTGTTTTGTGTTGCAGATTGAGGGTGGCTCACTGCAACTGCTAAATAGTGTTATGTCCAAGACAGGAGAGCATCCAGTTCTTCAAATAGATGAAAGTGATAGTGAGGTTGAGTTCAAGGTTCATCCCAATGTCATCAGGATAGTGAAATGCAAATCATTACCAGCATCCAACCCTTCCTCCACTGAAAAGAAAGAGAAGGTGCAAGCAGAAAAGGATGTTACCAAGAAAAGAGTAATGAAACACAGAAGATTATCAGCATCCACATTTTCACCCATTGTAAAAAAAGTGAAAGCTAAAGCAAGAAAGGATGTTTCTAAGGGAAGGTTGCAGTCTAATGTCATCTCTCCAGTGAAACGCAAATCTTTGTCACCATCCACATTGTCGCTCCGTCTGAAGAGACAGAAGGTTGAAACAGAAAAGGATGTTCCCAAACGAGATTTGCGACCCACCATCCGTGAGGCAGTGGAATGTGAACCTGCATCAACATCAGACTTTTTGCCTAGGTTAAAGAAAGGGGAAGCTGCAGAAAAAAATGTTTCCAAAAGAAATGCACGACCTAGCATCCCCGAGGCAGTGAAACGCAGGTCTTCATCAGCATCTAAACCTTCACCCAGGGTGAAAGAAGTGACAGCCGAAGGAAAAAAGGTTGTTTCCAGTGGAATGGTAATGACACGCAGATTTTCGTCCACGTCCATGCTTTCACCCGCTTTAAAGAATGTTGAAGGTAAAGTAAAAAAAGGTAGTCCAAAAATAAAGGTGCAACCTGGGGTCACCAAAGCAGGGAAATATACTTCGTTATCAAAATCCCTACCTTCTCCACGTGCAAAGAAACTGAACACTGAAGCAGGAAATAATACTTCCAAACATAAGGTGCAGCCAGATGTTAATGAGGGAGTGAAACGCACAGATTTACCAACATCATTATCCTCTCCTCGTATACGGAAAGTAAAAGCCGATGAAGGGAAGCGCCTTTTGAGAGGAAAGGTGCATTCCAGTGCTACTGAGGTGGCAAAACGCAGGTCTTTACCTTCATCATTATCATCATCTGTACTTTCTTCCAAAGTAAGGAAAGTAGAGGCTGACAAAGGAGAAGTGCTACAAGATGTCACCAAGGCAAATAAACGCAGATCTTTATCCTCTTCCTCCATCCTTTCTCCCAAATTAGGTAAGGTAAATGCCAACAAAGGAAAAGTGCAACAGGATGTCACCAAGGTAGTGAAACGCAGATCTTTGACATTGCCGCGTGCAAGGAAAATGGGAGCTGATGAAGGAAAGCACCTTGTCAAAGGAAAGATTAACCCCAGTACTAATGACATAGTGAAACGCAGATCTTTGTCATCCGCACTCTCCCGCAGTTGAAGGTACAGAATGTTAGAGGAGGATTTTACAGAAGAAGTTAACTCTTCAAATATTAAATGATTAGGTAGTAGTATGCGATATGAATAGCAATACTGATGTAATGGAAATAACAAATAATAATAAAATAATATATTTCCAAATATTCTTTGTTTTGTGATTTTATTTAAAACCCAACAGATTTTGGTAGAGGTAAGTTGCTCATACATGTGGGTAAATCATTATTTTCGTTTTTCCAGTGTGCATTTGGTGTGGATGGAATTAAATCTTATTTTGTTCATGTACTGTAATGGGTTAATAATTCCTGATGCAGAAATATAAAAAGTAGCTGGAATTTTCAGGAAATGGGATCTGTATTATGAAGGTTATTCCATGGCTGTATATTGTAAACACAATGAAATCTTGGTTTTGTGTTCCTGCATTTAGATTAATTATATATTTAGTATTTTTTTTTCTGATACCAGCCCAAGCCAGGCATAAACAGTTTATTATTTTTCTACATTTATGGAAAAAATTTCCATTCTTCAGGAATTTGCATGTGAATTTAGTGCAGCTGTTGTAACAACAGTCTTTTTGCCAGAAATTGTTACCACAAATTAATCATATTAATTTCATATGGTAGTAATTATGTAGGGGTAACTGGATATTTTGTAATTGTATTTATTTGTTTAGAGACAGTTTACCTATATTGTAAGATGGTGCTAACTTGCTCTTCTCTTGGCTGCATGGCCCAAGAGATGAAGGCATTCGGCTCCTTCAAAATGTTGGTAACTGTCAGTTGACATGGCATAACAGCCCAGAAGATGTGAAACTTCAGCAGCACTGTCGGTTGAATGTCTGGTCTTGTGTGGTTGTTCTTGTCTTGCACGTCTGCTCGCAACTTAGTACTTATCCTTCTTTTCTTTTTTGCCATTGCGATGCCAAGTTACTGTCCCTCTTTGCACCTGCGGTACCTGCATTGTGTTCGTAAGAGCTTTTCATCTGCGTTGTGCTGCATTTTTCACTTCTAAGCGATTGGAACTCCATTCTCTTCATTCAAATGCACTCTTTTATGATACAATAGCTTGCATTAGCCTACACAGTTTGTTAGGTTGTCCTATTTATAGTTAAGTTTTGAAAACCAATGTATATAGGCCATGGATTTGGAACTGTTCAACAGATGGAAGGCTAAGGAAGGTGCCAAACATATACTTAAAAATTATGGATGTGTATATTGAAATCAGCAAACCACCTATGCTTTGTGTGTTTAATGTATGTGATAAAGAAATGTGTGCACACTGGTAATCTGGTATGTGCCTGCAGTTGGTTGGTTGTATGTGGAACATTACTTGTGACTTGTTACATGGGATTTTAAGGAGCTAATCATGAACAGTATGAATATGTGGCAGTGTTTAGATGTAAGTGTTGTTGCAGTAAAACTAGTGTAATAGGCCTGTGCCTTTGCTATGAAGGTATATAGGGGTAATGGATGTTCAGCTCCATTCATTCTTAATCTCAGTATATGATGGAGGTGAGTGGTCATATTCACCACCCGGTCGCTCTACCCCAGGGAAGGAACCCGGTGCCTAATGAATGGGAGGTTGGATGTCACCCCAGAGCAGGTCTCAGCGTTTTGGAGAAAAATATCTCTGGCACCTGCCAGCATTTGAACCCCTGACGGTCCAGCCTGTAGGGTCGTTACCATGCCGTTAAAAAATAGTGTTTGTATGTAGTGACGTCCGTTACTGTGTGATTTGGGTAGGTGGTATATTTTCGATATAAGTAAAATTCCAGTCATGTATAAGGTTTAACGAATTTTCCTGACCTCGTAATGTTGGTAGTGCTGATATGGTGTTGTGATGCGGACGGTTGTTGAATTATGTGTGTTGTTTGTATGTACATTGCAGTTTGTGTTTCAGATCTGCAATTTTTTTTTGCCGTGTGGGATGGTGAGTACATCTCTGCTATTTCCCCTTATAAAACAGTGCATTTTGTGTTTGCTAACTGAGATTATTAGTGTCAGGTTAGAGTCCCCCTCTCTTTGCGTTTTCCGACATTGTTGCAGGGTTCGCCTGTGTGATGATTACTATCATCTGAAACAGTTCGGTATTAATTGGTAATTTCCTCTGTACTGCCTCAAACATGATTTCGATCACAAGAAAACGTTTTACGAATTGTGTCTCTCTATGAGTAACTGGCATCCAGCAGAATGCACAGAGTAACAAACGCTAGTCTTTGCACATGCGGGAAGAGAAGACCATTAGGTCGGATACGTCCAAGTCAAATCCACCATTGTAAAGTTTCTTATATTTTGTGGGAGGTTAAGGACAAAGATGTCTAACTAAGAAGGGTGTAAATAAGTTCAAACACAGTTAGTGTATGATAGTACTCTATTGTCGTAGCACGTTTCGACCTAATTCGGTCATCTTCAGGTCATTAATATAAATTATATTAATTTATATGAATGTTGCCACAGTTAAGTATATAATATGCAATAGTTGTGTTTCATAGTATTTAAGTGCTTCTTTGTTACAAATTGACACAACGGGATAATTTAAAATTTGCTGCGGTACCTATACACAAGAGTAAACACAACTTACGTATATGCTGCAATGTTTTATCGATGGAGCCTGGCTATCAAGGTAGACATTTGACACGATCTGCAAATTTTAACATATAGAACAAGCCAGATATTTTACAGCTGAGTCCAGAGGAAGCCCAGTCCTTTAGCTTGTGCCTGTTAGTGTCATATGTAAGATGTGGCAGATAGTGTGAAACTGCTGACGCTTGGCTTGCTGAAATACAATACTCAGAACGTTAGTCATGATCCAGGAATAGCTGTTAATAGACGTCAGATATATGGACGCTCAGACAGGTTTTTGGTTTCCAAATAAATAGGCAGGTTCTTATTTTTAGGAAATGTGCTGAATGCACTGATGATGCAAACCACTGTCATCATCATCATATTCAAATAAGCTGTTTGTGTAGGTTGTACCGAGTGATACCTCTTTCCAGTCGAAATCTAAGATTTAAAAAAATCTAAGTGCTATCCTAGTTGTAATGAAAGCCAAACACATGACAGACAATGCACGTATCACGTAACATTGAGGCGCGTTCGTGCAACCATTGTTCGAGTGGAAAAGCATTAAGTGTTACATATTGTGAGTGTGTGTTTGTAGACGTAGGTATCCACCATGCAATGTGCATGCGCCATACTGTCATCTGTGGTCTGTCCAGCTGTATAGTAATTTTTCACATTGTCTGATAAGCGGCACGATTTTCGAAAAAAAGTTATTGAACACAAAATGTGTGTTTTGATTTGAAGAAATGAGAGATATGTGATAAAAAAAATGTATATTGGTCTTCGTGTATAGTACCTGTCATTCTTGTCAGATTTTAATGAAAGTTGAATTCACTCGAAGGATTTTTTTAAAATACCCGAATATAAAATTTGATGAAAACCCGTCCACTGGGAGCCGAGTTTCCCCATGAGGACAGACGGACAGACATGAAGCTAATAGTCTCTTTTCGCAATTTAGCGAACGCGATTAACAAGACAGTCAATGTACTTGTAACATTGAAGCGCGTTCGCGTAACCGTTGTAGTGGAAAAGCAATGGGTATTACATATCCTGAGTGTGTGTTTGTAGCCTTAGGTATCCATCATGCAATGCTCATGCGGCATATTGTCATCTGTGGCCTGTCCGGCTGTACAATATTTATCCACATTATCTCATAAACGGCACGATTTTCGGAAAGAAGTTACTGAACATAAAATGTGTCTTGTGATTTCCTCTGCAAATTTTGTCTGAAATATTTTTCATTCTAAGAAGAATTCAGCGATATATTATCACAAGTGCA
>Ga0131853_10010819_pt1 | contig 16682 bp, 8 predicted proteins | sample TergutLab28metaG_FD_92764 | JGI IMG/M metagenome (GOLD analysis project Ga0131853, IMG submission 92764) | Labiotermes labralis P1 segment gut microbial communities from Petit-Saut dam, French Guiana - Lab288 P1 (version 2) (version 2) | ecosystem: Host-associated > Arthropoda: Insects >...
AACCTTTCACGGAACACATCTACAGAACTGTTCCATTAGCTGTAACAGCAAATACAATATTTAATACACATTCTATTTTAACCTTCAAGTACCTAACTTTGTTGTCTATTCTTTTTTAAATTGAGAAGACAGTTCACGGACAAGCACAAACTTCAGAAAATATGTCGAAGAATACTGTATACAGGGTGTTTAGGTACAAATCTGCCACTTCTGGAGGACGTTTCTTGGGCTAAATTACTTAGACATAACCAAAAAATACTTGTATCCGAAGTTGAACGGTTACGGAGGTATGACAAGCGAAAAATATGGTCTTCTTGCCGTTCGACGTACTGTACCTTTTTTTTAAATCTCAGTACCGGTGTTAAAGCGTGTTTAGCGTGATGCGTTACTCGTACACTGCGCAGGTCCGTCCTTGAGCCGACACCGACGCCAAGCCATGCCGCGGCGCGCGTACTATGCAGAGTACTGGAAAATCTAAGAATTATTTTTATGAAACTAGTACAATGTTTCCTTACGTAATCAATGTCCGTATACCACTCAGATGTTAAGTGCAGGTGTTAACGTTAAGGTAAAAGTTTACTCTAGGACAAGCCACGGAGGCCCAGAGGGGTGGGGGGGGTGGGGGCAGAGGCACAGCTCTAATCTTTTTATAACACATGTGCTAGATGGGGTGGGTGGTCGACGCAACTGCCCGTCCGCTTGACACCCCGGTAAGACCCGGTATCCATTGCACAGGAGGCTGGGTGGGCCCCAGGCCTATCAGTTAACGTCACAAGAACCAAACATTCCTCCTAGTTTGGATATGTATTTGGTAGTCAGTAAGTGTATAACAGCCTTGGGCCTTTAAAATTTCTCACGCCATTGTTTCCATAATCGTTCAACTTCGGATATAGGTGTTTCTCACTACATCGATGTAATTTAACTTAAGGAACGTCTTCCCGAAGTACGGCAGATTCCCCCTGAAGCGCACTGTACATTACAGGACGTGTTCTGAATCAGCAACTCTCAAAATAAAGCCCTGCAAATGCGCAATGTGCCCAACTGTAACGAGAAACTAAATTCATCACACTCTGTAATATCGTGTACAACGCCTTCTCGTCGGAAACACACTAAAGCACCCAGAAAATTCACTGCTTCGGATGCCGATAGCGCGTCCCAAGTACAGTAGAACTCGGTTACGTCATGAAGGGGACTGAATATTTTGTGTCGTTATAAACGGGTGTTGTTATAGCGTAACGTTACGGTTAACAGTGAGGAATTAATTGGCACCACAGAATATCTGACGCTATAGACGAGGTGTCCTATAAACCGGTGTCGTTATAACCGAGTTCAACTGTACTTTCATTGTAAAAACAATTTTAACAAATCTCAAGACACAGTAACTGCCAACGACAAGTATAAACATGAACCACTTCGAATCACTCACTTTTTGGATTTCTTCCATCGTCCCATTTTTAAAACAAAACATTCTGTTTCGGGGAAGAGGGTCGGACCCCGTTCTCAGGCAGAACAAAATGGAAACGCCCACTCAGTTCAGCACGACAGACAAGACCATTGTCACCGCCTGATTTAGTCAGAATCCTACAAGAAGTCGGATTTTGTTTTGCTCTTTACTATACTTTTGCAATAATAAACCGGAAGTTAGCTATGTCGCCATAATGGTACATTTCAGTTACAAGAACGTCAACCGAAAATCTGTACGTATATCCGGGATCTCTCGCATTTTAAGGGCTATCATTTGGAGATCGAGCAACAATTACATGCTTCTAGGCTAAACTGTCATATTTCATAACCATTCTAATAAAACGTTACACACAATTTTTCAATTTTAAAATTTCCAGGGGAATGGATGCGCGAAATATGTAGTGCTGCTTATCAGCGATAGCGTCTGTGTGATGTTGAATGAAATACTGAGACGACTACAAATAAAGAACTGGGGAGGATGTGCGATAAACAGCCGCCATCTATGTAAAAGCAAAACGGTTGCCGTCTGTTTAAAAACGGTCGTCGGCTATTAGAAAGAATCATCATCCATTCAAACAGTCGATCGTATTTGAGAAACCGTCAACTATTTGAAAAATTGTATTCATCTGTTTTCTAAAAACTCATCGTTTACGTAACAAGTTTTTCGTCTCCGTCTTAAAATGGTCGTTGGCTATTTAAAAAAAAGTAATCGTCTATTTAAAAGAAAGTCGTCTGATTGAAGAAGATGGTCATGTGTTTGAAAACGGTCTTCATCTGTTTAAAATAGATGTCTATTAAAAAAAAGTAATCGTCCATTTCGGAAGTTCGTTCGTCTTTTTAAGGAGGCAGTCGTCCACATAAGAAAAATATGGTCTTCAGCAACAAGACAGGCCTACGCATGCAGAACGTAACACTGAGGCGCATCCGTGCAACCGTTGTTGCAGTAAAACAGCAATAAATATTACATATTCATTCTGGGTGTGTGTGTGTGTGTGTGTGTGTGTGTGTAGCCTTAGTTATCCAGCACGCAAAGTGCAAGTGCCGTATTATATTTTCATCTGTGGCATCTCGGGCTCTACTACGATAAAATTTTTCCACGTTATCTCATAAACGGCGTGAATGCCAAAAAAAATTGTTGAATATAAACTGTGTGTTTTGACTTTGTCTACAACTTCTGTCCGAAACATTAGTCTTCATGTAAAGTACTCGTTATTCTTCTTCGAGTTTAATGAAACTTAAATTCTCTCGACAGATTTTCGAAAAATACTCAAATACCAAATTTCATGGAAATCCGTCCAGTGGGAGGAGTTCTTCCATAGGGGAGGACGGACGGACACAGACATGACGAAACTAATAATTGCTTTTCGCAATTTTGCGAACGCGCCTAAAAAAAGCTCAACTGAAAAGTTAATGTTGGACCCTCCACTAGCCCACAATGAACTTAAGCCGTCCGGTACAATCGCGGGATTAAAACCAGAAACACAACACACACGTTTTTCCTTCCCACAGTGAAATAAAAATTATAATAAATCCCGACCGCTGTGCGAATGCACGGCTGGTAAAGCCAAGCGCCCACGGTACCAACCTCGCTCGGTCGCCAGTTGAATCCCGCCCAGGGCATATGAGCGGCTTTCCGTCATAATCACGTTCACACTCCCAGCTGGGTGAACCTACGGGTACTCTACAGGTACAGTACATTAGCACAACCTTGACGTACAAAGTTTCGGTTTAAAGCCAGTCACAGCTAATAATTCCCACACCAAAGCAAAGCATAAAGGCATTTAAGAATTCTAGACCTTTGCAACAGTTGGAGGTGAGAAATAAGCTTCATACTCCAGATACTTTCACCCCCTCCCCCATTAAAGGCCCCAAGGACTCGATCAGAGATCAAATCGTCAAAGTCTTCGTCCCTCCCTCTACAGTGTTATCATTGTTTCTGGAAGCATGTTTATAGAAACAAACTTCGGGCGCCAAGAATTATTATACATGCCCGTTGTTTAGTCTTATGACAGGCGTGGTCAAAATATTCTGACACTTACTTCTTCTGGAAGAAATCAGAGAGGTGGAAACAGTTAACTTCAATGGTCCCTTACAGAGTCATCTCAACCTATGGGTCAAGTACAAACGAAACCCTTTCGCGGGGCTCCTGTGGCATTGTAGATACCGAAACTGCGTGTGGAACTCAGTTAACACCATAGATCACGCATATTAAACACGCTGGCAGACACTTTTTTGGAGCAGTGCAGTTAACTGGGCGACAGCCAGTATGGATGACATTACAGAGCACCTTAAAGATGGCGCACAAGGTGGTTAATCCGTTCAAACACAATCCGAGGGTGTTTCTCGGAGCGGAAATATGCCAACCTCCTGAAATTCATAGGCTAATGTACGCCCTCTAAAGGTGGGTCCAGGCTTGTAACGCTACCGCGTAACGTTACAAGTGTGGACCCACCTTAAGGTGTTACGTGTGTATCGAAGACCAGGGTGGTGGATTGGCTCAGATGTTTCGAACGGACAGACAAAGAACGGATATGACCAGACCGGGATAAGCTCAAGAAGTCGCAAATCCGGATAACTTACAGGAGTCGTTAAGCATGTGCGCCAGGATAGACATCGGAAGATTAGCTGTGCCCTGTAAATGTAACAGAATATAACCATAACTGAACACAGCGATTCCAGGAGCTCTGTCCGATGATGAACGCACCCGTGATACTTTTCTGTCTGTATGACATTCAAGTTCTGCGCCTCACTTCGCTGAGATTTACGAAAATGACTCGTTCTAGAGTGACTGGAAGTCTTGGGAACAAAACACAGTTACTGGATGACAAATCCAACTTGTATAATAAACGGGAAAACAGCACAATATAGTACTTCGCTTAACTTTCCTGAATGAATGGATGGAGTGTAGTGACGCACCGAAACGACCAACGTGGCGCATTTTTCAAAGGCGTGTAATTCTGCAACTGTCAGTTAAAATCATATGGCTACAGCCACGAAGTCCGCTACCCTAAGTTAATTAAGCGAGATTTTTCTACCATTACGAACTGGATCAGGAACGAAAATGATACATCGTAGTATTAGCTGTTACGTAGAATACGCGCCAACCTTCATCTGTCTCAAAAATTAAATTCATCTAAATGATGCAAATAAGTTCAGTTTCTACCTAACAGAAAACACACTTCGCCAGCGTTACGAAGACCAGCCAAATAGTGGTGTTTAGGCATGGCAAACTGCACTTTTTGAATGTTAAAACTAATGGTATGCACGGCTATCACAGGCCTATCAGGTGTTAAAGCAAGCACACCATTCAAATGTTTAGAAACTGTTGCGAATGCTATCGCCTAAAACACTTTGTATTGTTTCGCAGATATACTTGTCTGACACACCATCCGTTACATCAAAGAATAAGCACTATTTCAGCCTTACACTTCTGTAAGAAATGAATATATTACTCACCAGTATGAGATATGACTAAGGCTGCTGATGGTGACAAACCTGCGAAAAACACATTATGTTATTCATCTGTTGTTGGTAAAGTATGAGTGCACCATCACACAATTCACCAATTAAGCAGTATGCATATAGGACCCATCATATGATGAGCTGCCATAATATTCACATGCTTCTCCACAGCATTTTCCATAACTCATTACTTGATTCATTATTATTTATAAAATCATGTCACTGATGGTGACGCCACTCACAAACGTCACACTACTGCCACCTATTGGACACATAGAGTAAACCAAGTGTTAATTACATCTACAAGTTGTACCACTATAAGTAACTACGGTTGTCATTTAGTTTCTATGGAAACAAAACAAACCAATATATCACATCACACATAACCAAGCTCTTTCCATAACTACAGAAATGAAGTGACTCAAAAACTCACAAGAATGTTACATATAAGGAGATGTGTGTGTCCAAATGTGGTATGCAGTACCTTCCTACTAAATACATCCTCAGATGTCCCTCTGATATCAAATGCATGCACAATATGCAAGTTCAGACTTTGGCACCAATGCATTTCCCTTGCATCACTCAAGTATGCTGCAAAATTCTCTACTCTTGGCAAGGAAACTGAACATGAAGAATAAAAGCAAGGTAGAGAGTCACACTAAAAGCCAATATTACTGTCATTATAATTAAAGCAAGGAAGGTTCACTACTTTCACCTGACACCTACTGACACTCAGTAAATTGCAAAACCACCAACAAAGTAAGCAGTTCTTACCAATGACAAAATTAAAACCAGAAAGAATTCTCAAATCTGATACAATGATCTAATGCACCATTCAATTTTTGCTATGACATACATGTTTCAGATGATGCTAGGACCATCTGGTGAGTCACGTTGTAACATAGGACAAATTGACGCAATGAAGTGTCACATAACCTGTCAACAGCAACGTTCTTAAAAATATTTGTGCATATCTACATACATATACACATATATGAATATGGGTGCATACTTAGTCCCAACAAGAACCCAGAAAACATGTGGTTATTTTAATTAGCTAATCGAGGTAATTTCTGTTTTATATTATATTCATAAAAAAACAAGTTGGTGGATGAGAAATGGCCAGTGGCAAATCCTCATCAGGAGGTTAGGTCTAGGGGAGGGTTTACAATGCAGAATTGTACCAATCCAATGGACTCCACCTCTGGACATCAGGATTTGCCACTGCATATGGCCAATAAACCAAAAGAATAAAATTCTTATAAATCATGCAACCCATACAGAAAGCTAGGATGTCTGTTAATTACACATTGCTTCATTGTCTCATTTTCAAGCTGATAAAAAATCCTATAATGTATATACTGGTAAAAACTGATAGCTTAGGAATGCATTTTCAAATTTTAACTGTAAAATAATGAAAAAGAGCTTTTGATTTACAAAATGTTGGCACATATGTTGTTCTAGGGGGAAGGTGAGGTTGAATCCCTTATTCAGCACATCCAGAACTGTCATCCATAAGTTTCAGTTGGAAGATTATGTATGGGAAGTAATTTTAACTGAAATAATACTACAAAAATAATGCAATACATAACTCAACACTCTGTGGTCGACACTCGACAAGTATCCAATACAGTATGCACAGTAGCTTAGTCAGTGCAGTACTGGATGACTGGGGTTTGATACATGAAATAGTCATGAAATGCACAACACATACCCTGCACAGAGGACATTCTGGCCAACAAAATGTCAGGGTGCATCTAGACATTGTGTGCCTGTAATAATTAACTTTACATGTCCTTTCACTGGTTTAATTGATAAAAAGACCCATGATTTACAGTAAATGTTTATGGTCTGTGTGTCAAAGAATACTGCAATGTTGAAAGCTAAAATTAAACTTGTGTCTGCACATGCCATGATGGCACATGGGGTAGTGGATATACAACTCAACTCAACTCAACTCAACCCATCTCAAATCACTCTTAACCTTGGCCTTAGACAGAGGTAAGTGATCAGGTTCATTACCACTTTTCTTTCCTGTAGCCACTGAATATAAGACTGGGAGGCCCCAGAGCTGATCTTAATGTTATGGAGAAGATAAAAATTTCTTGCAATTATTCAGAATCAAACCAAAATCTAGTCACTATACCAACTACACTAGCCTAATTCCAAAGACTATGCTAATAAACTTCAAATTTTATTCCCACAAGTCCGACACATTATGGTGCACATACGGTGGGTGGAGAAGAACAGGGTGAGAAGAAATATCCTGACATTAAGGAATCACATCTTAATGCTGTCAAAAAAGTGACTTAAAAGTTGCACCCACCTACATGGTAAGTTAATTGGCATAAGAGGTACATTCCCACCCCACCCCCTCAAAATAGGGCTAACATAATTTATTTTGTAAAAACATAATTACAGCTGAACAGACAATAATATGATGGCTACAGAAAAGATAAAAGAACACATATCACCAGATAATGATCCAATTCCAGCAGAATTGATTAAGGTTGGGGGTTGAAAAATTCGCTCTGAGATCCATAAACTTATTCATTCTATCTGGAATAAGGAGGAATTGCTTAAGGAGTAGAAGAAGTTGATCAATGAACCAATCTATAAGAACGGCGATAACAAAGACTATAGTAATTATAGTGGCATATCATTTCTGCCAACTATGTACAAAATTTTAACAAACATCCTGCTGTCAAGGTTAACTCCATTTGCAGGGGAAATTACTGGGGATCATCAAAGTGGATTGTGATGCAACAGGTCAGCTACTGATCATATATTCTACATTCATCAAATACTTGAGAAAAAATGGAAATACAATGAAGCAATGCATCATCTCTTTCTAGACTTCAAGAAAGCTTATGATTCAGTTAGGAGGGAGGTCTTGTATAATATTCTCACTGAGTTGGGTATCCCCACAAAACTGGTAAGCCTAATAAAACTGTGTCTGAGTGAAACCTAGAGCAGAGGCCGGGTAAGCAAGCATTTGTCTGACATGATTTCTATTTGGAATGGTTTGAAACAAGATGCTTTATTGGCATTGCTTTTCAACTGTGTGTTAGAGTACATCATTAGGAGGGTTCAAGTAAACTAGGATGGCTTGAAATTAAATGGTAAACATCAGCTTCTGGTTTATGCTGATGATGTTAATAAATTGGGTGGAAGCATACATACTATAAAGAAAAATGAAGAAGCTTTAGTAGTTGCTAGTAAGGAGAATGGACTAGAAGTAAATGCTGATAAGATTAAGTACATAGTCATGTCTCGAGATTAGGATGCAGGATGTGAAGTCACAGTATAAAGTTTGACAATAGTTCCTTGAAAGGGTGGAAGAGTTCATATATTTGGGAACAACCTTAACAAATCAAACTTCTATTCAGGAAGAAGTTACGAGCAGAATGAAGTCAGGGTATGCTTGCTATCATTTGGTGTAGAATATTTTGTCTTCCAGTCTGCTATCCAAAAATTTAAAGATTAAGACATACAGAACTATAATTTTGCCTGTTGTTGTGTATGAGTGTGAAACTTGGTCGCTCACATTGAGAGAGGAACGTAGGCTGAGGGTGTTTGAGAATAGGGTGTTGAGAATATTTGGGCCTAAGAGGGATGAGGTAACAAGAGAGTGGAAACTACGTAATGAGGAACTTAATGGTCTGTACTCCTCAGCAAATATTGTTCAGGTGATCAAATCGAGAAGACTGGGATGGGCTGGGCATGCAGCACGCATGGTGGAGATGATACGCATATACAGGGTTCTGGTGGGGAAACCGGAAGGAAAAAGACCACTTGAGAGACCCAGGCGTAGATGGGCGGATAATATTAAGATGGATCTTCAGGAAGTGGGATGTAGGGGTATGGACTTGATCGAGCTGGCTCAGGATAGGGAGAGGTTGCAGGCATTTGTGAATGTGGTAATGAGCTTTCAGGTTCCATAAAATGTACAAATATATATACAGATCCATGCAGACCATTTCCAGTATTTCCTGTATCCAGAATAACTTAAATGCAGAAAGTCAGACATGTCTGCAAACATGAATGGAAAAGACCGCTTTGGAAGACCTAGGTGTCAAAGAGTGGATGTCATTAAAATGCAGCTTAAAGAAACTGGGTACAAAAGTGTGGTCTGGATTAATCTAACTCAACAGGGACCAGTGGCACATTTTTGGGTATATGGTAATGAATCTTAAAGATTCATAAATGGAGGGAGAACTTCTTCAATAGCTAAGCTATAACTAACTCCTCAAAAGAATTCTGCTCTATGGAGTCAGAAGTTGTACCAATGTAAATGATAATGTACTGTAAGGTACACCAATTATGAGACACACAGAGTGACTTTATCATCACCCTACAGAAGCTCAAAAAATGTCAAGCTGAGTACTGTATGTAACACTGTATACAAAATGCAAACATAACAAATTTTCAACACTAATACAACAACTTCATACAATATTCACAGTTCCCTGTACTTTACCGAGAAAAACAAAATGTTTGTGGCCTTGCCACACTAACAATATCATGGGTATGTGAATGGAGAACTATCACGTTCACAAAAGATGCATGGCAGTACTCATCCCACTGCAATATAAATACTGGAAGACCAATAAAATTGTGGTGGTGATGATGATGATCATCATCTTCCTCCATGGATTAGGTCGTTTGACCTGCTCCGGCATTGACACATTGCCATCGTTTCCTGGGGCGTGTGATGATGAACAAAATATGCCAGTTTTATGCAACATCCTTTCACACTTACAAGAAACTGCTTTTAACAGTAAAAATATAACAACAAATTTCTGTGGAGCTACACACATCAGGGAGATCCCAAAGCTGCCTGGGCCACTAGCCAAGTTGCTTAACACTGCATAAATACAAATGAATGAAGGTTACTAATCTCTCATCCAACATATGAAGTAAAATCTTTTTACCAATATGCACAGATTTTCCATATAACATCATATCCTTACAAAGTTATTCACTAATTACATAATTTCTACATCCCATATATTTAACAGTGCGTCTGTCAGATTCTTGTGTAATTTAAACTGTATCTAATTTTGTATACAGATCAGGAATACATACATTTCAGCATACTAACCTCATTCTCTCCTACTATTTTTTGTAATAACATTTTTATATGCAGAATTAATACCTGCTAAGTAAGCTGGCTAATGTTTTAGCTACTAAACAATTATGCCAGTGATCAATTGTCTGTTTATGTTACTTGTAAAGTAGTGGAAATTAATACACAGTTAAATTGATCACACACTTTTCCATGTTAATACTTAAAGGCAGGGAGCCAAGTGCAGGCAAACCATGCACCACCACCACCACCCTCCCCCTCCACAACACACACAATTCCTGCAAAATGGCCAATGAGAGGTAATCTATTTAAAGATTTTGTCCTTCAAGATTCCCAGGTGCAATAAGTAATTCTGTCTCTTTTCTATATATGTCTGTTACATGTAAGCACTGAAGAAATACCTTGAGCTGGCCACTTCTCACTGTCCAATCAATGGTAAGTTTATCTAAATGAAGGGAAGTTCATACAATCTAACCCTCATTCCCCACCACAACAACAGGACAAACATATAAACACAAAATGTTAGGAGTTTATAGATATGGCAAGGGTCATATACAGATTTCATGAGCAAAGGAGTAACTGTTGGTGTTTAACAAGACTACTGGCCTACATGCCGCTTGTGTAAACCTAAGTAAGCAAAACAACTTAAGTTATACTTCATGTTACTCAAAATGACAGCAAATATTACATAGCTTCTTGTCAGCACCCATTACATATTCTTCACTTCCACTCATTCCTCCGGCTGTATTTTTAAATCTCTGACTGCATTAATAGAAGAAGTGACATACATACACTGCCTGCCTTCTTAATTCGGCCATGTTATGTCCTGAAAACAGCAATTCCGGAACATAAAATGAGTTTTGGTTCATCATATACTAAGTTCACAACATATAACGAAACTTTACAAGATCAAGTAAATCTGCCACAACGACGCTGTGTAAAATTAATAATACCTCTGAACGCGGTGCGGTGTAAACCCCAAACTTTCAAAAATATAACACCACAATTTTACGCATTTGAGGTTAGGGTAGGTTCAACACACCTTCCTTGAACAATATTATAGAATAATCAACCTACCTTAAAAGCTATCGCGATCTTATACAGTGTGTTTCCACCGATGATTCTTCCAAAACAATATCACGATACACATAAATCAAGAGACATTAACCACGTGTAATACACAGATCTCGTGGTCACGAACAACGACCCCCTCGAGTATTTATAAAATGTAGACAAAAACGCCTTTATTCATAAATGTCTGAAACTACAACAACATAAACTTCACCCCAGAAAATCGATTTTATCTGTCACCACTTTTAATGTACCTATAACGGATTATATAAATTCTTTGTCGAAACCACACGATTCGAACCCTCGCAAGACGCCATGCGTAAACTCAATGCTAATCGTTGAGGTTATGAGGCTCACCGTAAAAGCAGCACATTTCAGTTGCTGCATCCTGACATCTACCGTCGAAAGTGCCAAAGAATAACCAAAGTTGATGATAATGTACATGTGCAATCATACAATATGCGGTATAACGTTTGTACAGCGTTTTTGATGACCATTGCAGTTGTCTGGGATATGACGCAGTGGTGATTGGTGATTTGTTACCGACGTTTCGGAAAAGCCTCGATCTTCAGGATAGTCGAAATCTTCGACTTTCCAACAAATAATCTGGTAACAAAGCTTATGTGTGGTGTGCAGGACCTGCGCAATGCGATAGCTGGGTTGGTGAAGGTGATAGTTCCATGAACTTTAACCTCAGCAGTAAATGGATGTGAGAGGTCATCTACACTCACCAGGAGTTTCACCCCCCCCCCACCTATGAGAAACTCCAGTACTTACCCACTGGGTGGGAGTCTGGGTAAGACCACATATTTTTAAAATCCTTTATTGATGCCAGATGTACAGTAAATGCTGTCCAAAACAAACTTGAAATAAATAGAAAAGTCTCCTGTTCCAATATGCTGGAATGAAAATTGGTATAAAATTCAACTCATTCATGAGAATGGTTTCACTTGGATATGGAATAAAAACTTCAGTAATGTTTCTCAATATCCATTGCTTTCATACTAGATTGTGTTGTATTTTCCTTTCTGCATGTGTCCCAGAAGCAAACGTTTCTGTAACAAGAATTAAACTTGATAGATATCGAAATTATGCAGAATATTTTACTGGCATACAAGGGACAAAAAAGAATTAAAATCTCAAAGTGTGAAATCCTGAGTAGCAGTTTTGACAATGTGGAAATATAGCATGCAACTTTGGCTTCTGCCAGACCATACAAAAACTGTTTTGTACGTCTCAATACATAATTTACAGACACTGATGAAGTTTAGTCAGCTCCACATCTGCTATTGCTTATTTTTGTTTGAGAAGCAGGATATTTTGTAGCCAGTCTATAGTGCTTGTTGCATTATCATCTGTCTGAAGACTGCTCCCCTGTCACTGTACCTGTTTCTTCTGAAAGAAATAATTGGACAAAAGTCGAGAAAAACAGTTCCTATCATGTGTTTGTCCCAGTATGCAGTGTCTAAGAAAGAACCACAAGGATTGAAGATGGTATTTAATGATCTGAACAAAATTGAATATTGCAGGTAGCAACATTCACTGGCCAACATATATGTTTTGCTGTGCTGAGCTGTGCAAAGCAATGTGCCAGCATGAAGCAGCTCTGTAACAATGCCATTCCAGTGTTTAATACATCAGTGTGTTCTGTGCTACATGCCCACATTTCATGTTAGTGGATAGGAAGAACTGGGCCCATTTTATGGACCCCAGAAGTCCTGACATAATAGAGCATGACATTTTCCTGTGGAGTTATATAGAGTGTTACTGTTTTTGCCATGTTAGTTGACAGTTTACAGGACTGAAGGCATGTAATTGCAATAGCAATAACAATGGTGATGGCTGCGCTAGAATGTACTGGCTTTGAACATCATTTGAATAACTGCAGAGATGCAAAAGGAACCCATATTGAGCTGCACTAATTCATAATCATCATTTTGTCATGTTGCCATTTGGATTTTCTTTTATCAGTAACAAAACCTATACCATGTTGCATTACATATGCATGGGGGAAGGTGGGAGGCTGCTGGGTTGCAACACCCCTCGACCAAAACAAAATGTAAAAAAACCTGTATTTTGTAGACATGATGGTATCGAAGGTTGTAAGTAATTTATGCTTTAGCCTAAATCAGCCACTGGAATCAGCTGATGACTAGTACATTGGAATTCTGAAAATATAATAAAAACTTATGAATATGTAGATTTTTTTTTTTCCAGTTACTTTTAATTCCCCCTGTAACCTGACTAGATGTCAGCTTGGAGATTTTGACATGAATTTCGTAAAATGGGTTTTAAAGTTAATTTATGGATTGCCTCTGGGTCAGCCCCCCCCCCACACACACACACACACCAAAGAAAAATTCTGGGTGCATCTATGCCATGTTGCATCAAACTGATTGTTTTCTTATCTACACTATTTTCTGTTATTTGTCTATAAGCATTACATCAGGAATTCCTGGAGCTCTTTTTCAAGACACACTGGGAGACAAAAACAACAGGATGCAAGACCAGTGATCCATTATAAGTGTGCAGTCCACTGTGACTGAACATGGCACTGAAAATGCCTTCGGTCAACATCCACATTTACCATCCCCAAACCAGGAAAGCCACTTAAATAGTCAAACACCACCTCAGTTTCAAACTTGAGAACAAACTGAATGTAGTTGATCATATCTGCTGTCCTGCAAACTGTCTTCTTAATGACTGCACCCTTTTCCACAGCAGAGTGACATGCTCACACCCCGCCATTACTATTATCACAAGACTTACACAGTGGGTCACAAACAATTTCCATTGGATAGCATCATACTGAGGTTCTCTGTGAAGTTCCTCAGCTGTGACGTGAATGACAGGCATGGCAGGCAGGCCTTCAGTCAAGGTGACAACTCCCTCTTTTCACAAAGGCTTTCAGCCTTTGCAACTGAGTAACAAGCTGCAAATTTTTTTGAAATGCAACTATCACCTAAATCAGGGCTGGCCAAGTATGGCGCTCAAGGAAATTGTGTGCAGCCCTTAGTCAACTGAATGGTTTCAGTAATTCAGTTTAGCACATGTAATATAATATGTCTTCAGAACATAATGTGGCAACTTTATTATCAGAGAAAATGTTTACAAACTACAAGTGACCACTTTTACGACAGCACACAGTAAACCAATATTTCTTTGTGTTTTATCAAGATTATTAAGGACTACTACATTGTCATTAAGTTGTACCTTTAGCGTAATTTATAGTTTGTGAATAACATCATTCTAGTTGATTCATTTGCCTCCTTTCAATAAATGTACATACAAGTGCGGCCCTCAAGCAAGTTCTTAAAGAATTATGTGGCCTTCATGTGGTTTGATGTTGGCCAGCCCTGACCTAGATCACGGGATACCTCTATTTCTTTGCCTATATTTTTATATAATTTAATACTGGACAGGAAATAGGTGAGCCTCAGAGTCAAACTAGATGTAATTATGAAATGAAATTACTTCACTGGAAATCAAACCAAGGCCATTCAGTCCAGAGATGATCATTCTTCTGAATGAGTTAAATAAGTCATAATTACTGCATTATAACCTGTGACTGATATGGAATATGTCAGGAACAACTTGCAAGAGAAAGGCTCAAGTGGAGGATGTAACATATAGGACATGGAAAGTTCAGATTCTTTCACTGAAGAAAGGAAATGTTTTGTGGAACACCATGTAGAGGTTTATCTGCATGAGTCTGGGCCAAATCAAATGTCTGGAAAGGGATAAATCATTGAAATAAAAAAAAAAAGTTACTTTAGCTAGGTGTTCACATATTCTTACCCTTTGAATTAAAGAGTATGCGATATAAAATTCTGGGAACAACCACTGCCACCCAAGAATATAAAATTCTCTACCATGTTATACTGCTATAAATGTCAAAAGAAAAGGGATTCGTGGCAGAATGTACTTTCATTAATCACACTCAGCAGAGCATTTGCGATGTTAAATAACTGAAATAATATGGTTAACAATCAGTTTAGGCTATATTTAATATTGTGCATCCCTTACTATATGCTGAAGATATTGGCATGCAAATGCATACAGAATTATTAAGCGTGCTTAACGCACAATGAATGTAGACTGTATGACATCCGAATTCTAAAAGTGGTGTATATGAAGATTACTGTTGTCTTTGTTGTGGTGCCAGGTATTGTGCTACCTCCATCTTCAGAAGAGATTAGGGCAGACTGCTCTTAAGACATCTGCCTTGTAATGAGAGAATTACCAGTATATTGCTGCTGGTAGGGTTGTCTTGAATAAGCTCTCATTCCTGACCTCTGTGGACCCTCTACCCATCTCCTGCAATCATCTAACTTACATGTTATCCTGTTGGACACAATGAGCTTGTTATGGGAGCCAAAGTGAAGAGGAGACAGCAAAAGTTGAAAGAGGTAGGGGGTGAGGGTATTTTCAAGGCAACACCAGCAGCTGTCATGCAAATGTACTGTTGTAGCCTAGTGTCCATGATTCACTCTACAGGCATACCAGATTACTAGTATACAGTAGATCTGCGTTTTTAGGTGTGTTCGCAGTCATGCAAGGCACCTATTATCTTCACTGTGTCTGTGTGTCTGTCTGTCTGTCTGTCTGCCTGTCTGTCCGTCCTTCCATATGTCTGCATGTATCAGCACAGCTCCCACCAGATGGATTTCTGTGAAATTTGTTATTGGGGTCTTTTCTGAACATTTGTGTAGGAAATTTGAAATTGGTTAATATTAGGCAAAAATAATGGACACATTACATGAAGCCCTAAATACAGTTTATTGTTTCTGGCAGCATTAAATCGCCATAACAGCACTCAATTCAAGCAAAAATGATACCAGGCTCTTACAATAGGTGAGGAGGTAGAAACATACACAAAAACACCAGTGCTACATTATGTGTACATCCTATCTTGTTCATTCAGAAATATGTGTTAAGTGAAGATTTTGCTTCACTCTTTGTCAGTTTTACCTAGAACAAACTGTCTTCAACACAAGGAGAAAAATGTCTCTTACAGACATGATGCCCTTTCCAATTCAGAATGTGCTTTGGTGGTGGAATGCAGGAAAATACTATACAGTTTGTGGCTGGGAAATATACTATGCATATCAAAGTTACAGATATGCACAGGATCCTAAGTATCCATTTTTAATTTTGTTACACATGCTTTTATGCTGTCCACTACTAAATCATGATTATTGTACAGTACATTGTGATAGATTGTTCAGTATATTACTGTGTGTAATTCTGATATACCACGTTATAACAATGCAGCTATAAGATGGTCTATTAAATAAACAGAATAGTAGACTTCAAATACATGCATTGTAATTTCCTGTTGAAGATTAGTTCTCTAGGATTTCTGGACTGTTCTCAGGACTGTGCAGAATGAATATGCAGTCTTCACAACCTGCCAATCAAAGCAATAGTGTAACTTAACATCACTGTCCTCACACACTGATGGATGCTGATAGGTTGTGTTGAAATGCTAGTTAAAAGCCTGAAATGCATATCCACAGATTATAAAATGGTCTTTTATATCAAATTCATAATAAGTAATTGTAATCACACACACACACACACACACACACACACA
>Ga0131853_10010821_pt1 | contig 16681 bp, 14 predicted proteins | sample TergutLab28metaG_FD_92764 | JGI IMG/M metagenome (GOLD analysis project Ga0131853, IMG submission 92764) | Labiotermes labralis P1 segment gut microbial communities from Petit-Saut dam, French Guiana - Lab288 P1 (version 2) (version 2) | ecosystem: Host-associated > Arthropoda: Insects >...
ACAGAGCATATGCTCAATGCTGAAACCACATCATACACCCTTGACATGTGTTTTGTCTCTACACATCCATGTTTAGTGTTGTCACACAACAATTAAATGAATTTCATGCCAATGTTAATAATAGTGATATTAGTATTTATTTATGTACATGTTTGTAAGTTAAAATGGGTCTTTTAAAACTTACATAGGCATGGAATACCTGGATCCAGCGTATATGTTGTGCTGTATTGTGTCAATGCCTTTCAGTTTCCTTTCTACATTTATTGTTATGTTTATACTGTTAAATTAGTTAAATATGTTTACAGTTTGCTAATTCAAATACTGTACGAATAAAAAAAAAGAGCTGCCCTCCACAGTACTGAGAAGCAGGTGTACAGGGGTCAGCAAATAGCAGAGAGGTGGAAAATTTCCTTAATAGACATATGAAAGAAATGGAATAACGAAATACAGTATTAAGGATGACATAGTACTTCATCAATCTAAGTACAAACTACATGAGAGATTCTTGATTTTATTCTTGATTTTAAGCTTTTGCCGTGTCCTGTATGTAATATGTTTTCTTTTGGGTAATTCCCTGGTGTCACAAAGCTAATAGCTGACGTTTCGGAACCCTCTATCAGTTCCATCTTCATAGGCAGGTGGATGAAGTATGACAAGGGATGCGATGTGTGGTGTATTCATACCTGACAGGGTTCTGGCAGGCTGGTGGAGGAGCCAATGGAAGGCGAGTGACCGGGAGTGGGCGGGTAGGTGCATAACAGGTTGTGGAAGGGGCAGGTATATAAGCACTTATAGAGGGTTCCGAAACGTCGGCTATTAGCTTTGTGACGCCAGGGAATTACCCAAAAGAAAACATATTACATACATGAGAGATGCTCTAATAATCAGGCAGAACAGGTAGCAATCCTAAGGGCACTAAGAGCAAATTCAAAATCTACAGTTAGCAGAAGACGCAGAAAAGATAGTAGTGGTTAACACAGACTGCAAAGTGACCCTGGACACACTGCAGAATAGAAACAAACACTACATACTAGTCATACTAGTAGAGTATAAAAGGAAAGAAATAAAGAGGCTGGAGGACCAACAATGGACAGTGTTTTTTAACTGGGTGAAGGCATGTGTCAGAATACAAGGAAACAAAATGGCAGACCTTTGGGCCAAGAAGGCGGTAACGGATGACATAGGAGAATTAGTGTATGATAAAATACTGATAGAGACTATAATTACAGAAGGGAAGGAGAATGAAATAACAAAACGGCAGGAGCAGTGGACAAGCTCTATAAAAGGAGCAGTAAGTACATTATTCTTCCCATACATAAAAGTGAGAATGAAGACCATGATACCTATCTCAGCTGTATTTACGGCTATGCTAATGGGTCATGGTTTAACCAGACTGTACCTCCATAGATTTAAGATTATTCCCAATTCAACATGCCCTTGGACTAAATGAAGAACGTTAACCACACAATTTTGAACTGTACACAACTAGAAAATGAGAGAAGGATCCTACGAAATGCCATAGTCTGAACAGGTGACACCTGGCCCCCACCGTCTGAATAACTCACAAGAAACTACATCAAAACGTTCACGAAGTTTGTAAAATCAATAGATTTTAACGCATTATAAGTCATTTATTGAATATACATACTGTAACTCAGTTAGTTAATTTAGCTAGTAAGTTAATTAGCTAATAATGCAGTAGATAGAATATTAGAAAGCAATAGGTAATACATTAGAAAATCAAAAGTAAACCTCCCGTATCTATAGAAAATAGAAGAAATTGTACATAAATGGTAAATATATGTAACCATATTGTGAATATTTAACTCTAAAAACATGTAGTATTACTAAGTAATGGAGCATGCTGAATGTCAATAAAACACATAAAAAGTCAGATTTCTGGAATATGGTTTAAAAAAAGCCAACCTGGCAACCCTGTTGTTTCGTTAGTTAACTAGATAATACGTGGTTAATTCGGTTGTGGATATTGGCCATCATACAAGCCCTGGTTGGAGACTAAATAATCTGTGGGTTTAGGGTTAAGTATGTTTGTAATCCGTGCATGTGGTTGTTCGTTTGTCGAGTAGCACGTGGCTAATGCAGTTTTGGGAGTAAGTGTCTGGAAGAACTGTTTATTTATAAGCATTCAGTGTGGAAAAATAAAAGCCACACTGAGATGGAAATTGTAAAACTGGAAGATATTGTTGCGCAGACTACAGCACCTCGTGTCGAAAGTATGGACATAAAAAGCGAAGGAGAAGATAGTGATGACAACAGTGACGATTCCTTGGCAGAATCCAATAAGAACCAAAAATTACCTATTCTGTATGGTCGACCAAAATCAGGCAGAGTGTGGAAAGAACGAAAATCTAGGTAAGGGATTCTGTGTACTGTGAAGCGCCCTGGTTTATATCTTGAAGCATATCGGCCCATTTCCCACTCACATAACCTGTCTCTCGAACATCCAGCATAATATAATAAAATATAATTTGTTTTATATCCTAGATCCGTCATAGGACTTGACCAAGGATGCATAACATGTCACGATGCAAATACAGTACTTGTTTCAGACACACATTTTTAATGGTTAGTGGAATATTATTGAATGACTTCATTCCTTTATAAGAAACACCAATCGATACGGACTGAGGTTATTACTCGGCATGTACAGGCTTTCTTTCTGAATCATGGATGTTCAGAGTAGGCCTCAAAATCTCTCGACATTAATAAGAGGTAGGACTATCTGGGTCTCACCCAATTATATCTTTATTTACAGTTACTAAGACATAACAGCAACATGCTTACACCTAACCCAAATCAATGCGGCCAGTTTTGATTGAGCATCTCAGTTGCTGTAACACTAAAAACCATTGGCAGTGAAAGCAAGTAGAACTGCTGTTTTGAAATCACAACACTTAAGGACTTAATGTAATATGACACTGTAACTGAAGTAGACCAGATTTAGATATTAATTTTCCTATTTATCCTTGTATCTAACATTTTGAAATTATGCTTATTTCATTACCTAATTTTTTTTGTGTAGAGGCTAATACAGAAGCGTGTAGCCATAATGCCTGGGTAAAGTGAGCCTTTGTAGCATTCGGCCATCATGTCAGTAGATGTAACACGAGTGATTTTTTTTTGTCGATTTTTTGTGCGTTTTGTAGGCCATGATTTTTAGGTAGAAGCAGCATGTAGCCAACCCTGGGCAAAATTGTATGGAGTTAAAGGTATGGTACGCAGTAGCCAAGATAGATGGCAAGGATAGGGTATACAGGTGGAAGAAGAAGCAAGAGAGGGGAAGGATGTGTGAGCGATACCAGAGTTTTGTATTTCATGGGGAGGTTTCCTCCATTCCTTTGTGGAGTGAAGATAAGGTGACCTCAAGACGAGGCCATCATCTGTTTTTGGGGTGGAGCTCAGTCTCATATTCCTCCCAGGTGGTACAGTCCATGTATCGGGATTTGGTGAAGTGGATTTTGGTGTCCTGGAGTAGTACTGTCTGTTGAAGGTCCACTGTGCTCCTGCCAACTTGTCATTTGTCTGAGGCAGATGCACTAGTGTTAGTCTTTGACTCTAATCTCAGTAGACTAATTACCCCATCACAGATGAGGCTGTACTTGCAGGAATGCATGAAATGAATCTTTGTATAATACATACAATAGTTTCTTGCATTCAAGACATGTTATGAAACTGGTCCTTTTCCAACATTATGATTGTATTGTATTGTTCTTTCCTTCATAACAGATTTTCATCAATTATTAAAACACCAGGAATAAGGAGTTCAAAGGTGAAGAAAGATGCTGTAAGACTAGAGCTAAAACGAGTTAAAGAACATTCACGAGCTTTGGTAGAAGAAAGAAAGAAAGAAAAGGAAGAGAAACGGCATCGGAGGGAGGCAAATTTGAAGAGACGGGAAGAAAATAGGCTAAAATCAGAAATTGTGCAAGTGGTATGTGATATGGATATATGGTATATGGATCCAGGATAGCATAGTTGATATAGTGACTTGCTATGGTCTGGATGGTCCAGGGTTTGAATTCTGGCAGGGACAGGAGATCTCTTCTTTAAAACCATCTAGACTGGCTCTGGTGCCCACCCAGTCTCCTATACAGAGGGTACTGGAGTTCTTTCCTGGGTGTAAAGCAGCTGTGATGTGAAGTTGCTCACATCGTTCTAGTGCCAAAGTTCCAAATAAGTGGAGATGTAGTCCTACCCTCCCTCCAAACCTTCGTGGCATGAATAGGAAAAACTTTGCTTTGTAATAATTTATCATAATCAGCACATTCCCTTGTTTAATACATTCAGGTTGTGCGTATATGACTATTTTCAGGGAAATGTTTGCGTCCTGTGGCACCTTAATGCACCCAGGTTTTGAAGTCATTTGTTATAGCTGTAAATTGTTGTTGAACAATTTTGAACCTACACGAGTACACAGTCCATGTTAATATCCTACCCTGGGCTCTAAATTGTTGTTGAGGCTCTACTTGTGGTCCATACATTGGTTGTTTTGGGCTTACTGGGGAAGCATGGAAAAATAAATATTTTTCTGTTGTGTATCTGTTTGGTGAGGTGTTTTCTGGTGTCGAAGGTGTGTTTCGCCTATTAAGGAAGATAAAACAGGTTTGTGTATTGGTACAGTAATCGGTACTTGTGCATCTTCTTTAAGATGAAAAGAGTCTAGATTGAAGGTTGAATGTTTAGCATGTCATATTCCTTGCAGTTTCCTTGGCCTGTCCTTGTGATACTTTCACAACATAAGTTGAAAAATGAACCTATTAGCTTTGTCATGTTTGCAAGTTTGGAGGTTCTGACATTGGTGTTGCTGAAGACACAGAAGTCTTTTGGGATGTTGCACCATGTTAACTGGAAGATAGTTGGCTGATGTTTGAAGGATCATAGGGCTTTTATCTTAAGGGCAAAGCAATCCAAGGACACTGGACTTCATGCTTCAGAAACTTACAGAACAAGACTTGCTATAAAACTGCTTATTTTACATCATCATGATTGTGTCACAATAGACTTTCCTTTATGAGAGATTTCAATCATTTATTAGAGTTTGAAGAATAAGGAGATCAAACAAGAAGAACGATTCAAGAGTATACCAGCAAATACACCACTATATTACTACATACAATTTTTATAATTTCAACACTAGAATTTTACGTGTTTTGGCCCTTTCTCTGTCGTCATCTGGGAGTGTACATCAGAATTTGTATAAAACATATATTATAAATAGATAAAATAAGTTAAAATTGTTTTTAACCTATTTTATATATGTATTATAAACAATTTTATCTATTTAGTATTTGTATAAAAATAGTTATATATAAACAAATAGGTTAAAATTATTTTAACCTATTTTATCTATTTATAATTACATTTTATACAAATACTGATGTACACACCCTGACAATGACCATAAGAAAGGGTCATTTTAACCTCTTTTATCTATTTATATTCTATGTTTTCTACAAATATTGATATATATGCTCCTTGAGGATGACCAGAAGAAAGGGTCAAAACATGTCAGAGTTCTAGTGTTTTAATTGTAAAAATGTCATGTATTGCAGTAGAATGGATTTGTTGGTATATTCTTGAATGTTAGCAAGTAGTGCACAGGTACGAATACCATAAAATTCGGAGAAGAATGATGCTTTGACCTCTTGACCCTGAGATGATGACATTACAGTCCTTTGGAACATCAGTAACTATTTGCTGGCTGATATGGCATAACATCCCAGAAGACTTGAATTGCTTGCTATGTCTGTCTCTCCACTTGTGGGACTGTCCACATGTAACAAATGACAGGACCTCTGAATGAGTTATTATGAACTTTAAGACTATTACTGACTCTGTAAATTGTAACTGACCCATTTACATGAAAACATTGCTTTTCTGTAGGCATCTCAATTTAACTCAAGGGTAACTTATTATACCACTAGAGAGGTACTTTGGCTTTTGTAGTACCCTTGTATAGTTGAAATGTGGTGAAATTCGTATGAATTTGAAAGAATTCAAGACCAGCAAATGTGCAGCCTCATAGAGTGTATTTTCAATGATGTTTTATATATTAATTGATAGGATTGAGTATTTCTTACTTTTCCATTCCAGGTGATGGCATCTTGACACACTGTTCATTATGAATATTTAAAAGCATTTGCTTATCTCTTCATATTTTATGTTTGTAGGTTCTTGTTACATTTATTAGGGATGAATGTTTTTAACGTATGCCATCAGTACCATTAGCTAAATGTGTTTCTGCTTCTTAACTATGTGCAAGTAAAGTGACATCTTTAATATGAGTATCCACACCCATCAGGATTATTTTATGCTTTTTAACACTGTTCTTTTGCTGTATGTACTCTAGTTATTAAGGTCAGCACATGCTACACTGATCTGATTGGGAGGGGGGGAACAATCTAGAAAACTTTGTTCTATTGATTTTTTTGGACAGACTCCATGCAGATCAGTGACGTATTGTAAGAAAAATTTGTGTAAGATACTTTCAGTGTCCCAAAATAATTTACAACTTGGGCATTACTTAATTTTCAAAAGAAATGTGATATTTTCTGTTGATGACCCAGTGCACACTGTAATGAACTTCCCTGAAATTACATGTATTGAAATGGTTGGAATTCTGGCAGAACAATCATTCTTGCTTCAGTTTGGTTTCTTGTGTGTGGGGTGTGGTATTGTTGTGATGTGGGTAACAGTCCTTTATAGTCAGGAGGTCTTAGGTTCAAGTCTGGGCCTGTTGACTGGCTAATATGACAGGAATTCATTGTTTTCCTCAGTATGTCCAAGAACAATCTGAAATTGTAGTTCAAATTAGGCCATATTCAAGTCCTTCAATATCCTCTGCAATTAATTATTCACCTCTCTATCCATTTGATTGCTATATAGTCCAAGTTACTAACAGCATTATTAAATATAAATAAACTTATTAAATATAATTAATTTAGAGCAGTATATTATTTTGTAGGTAATAATAATAATAATATATATATTATTTCTAGATCAAAAACACTTCAAAAATTAGGAGAATGAAGAAAAAGCAACTGCGACAAATAGAGAAACGGGATACAGCAACATTAATCAAAAGATGTTGAGTGACAAAAAAATAAACTTTTAATATGTGAAGAGAATTTGCTATGCCTTGTGAAGTGTGTTGAAGTTGTACTATGTTGAAAATTGTGTTTTGTAAATAAAGGAAATACATAACAGCTGTGAAAACCCACTGTTCATAAGAATTTGAGATCCTAATTGTACCATGATTATAACTAGAAGTGTGAGTAATATTGCAAAACCTCAGACATGTTTGGTTGAGCTGTATCATGCTTTTACGTAGAAAAAGTGTAATTATAAATAGCTCAACAAAGTACATATTTGCTTATTATTATTAGTATTATTATCATCATCATCATCATCATTGTTATTATTATCATTATTATTGTCGTTGTTGTTGTTGTTGACTTTTGTTCTGCATGTTTCATGTGCTTAGTATGTGCAAGTTACATCTCCCAATGGTATTCTGATATCTTAGTAAACCATTTATAATTTAAAGACCTGTGGGTTATTGTAGGATTGATAACAGTGAACAATCACAGTAAAACAGATATAATGTTTTTTACTAATGTCTTAAGACATACAGTCTGGTGTCGTATAAGTTATGGCATAAATGCCATGATTTTGGTGCGTCATGTGGCCTTGCTTCTTGTGTTCCGGATGATAGTTGGAACGTGAAGCACAGGTGCATTGCGCGGTGTAGATCCCGGGCAGTTGGCAGCTCTATTGCGGTGGCAGTACAGTCGGCTGCGAGATGTGTAGCAGTCAAGTTAGTCCTGGCTGAACAGCAAGCCGGTCCATTACTTGGGTGTCGTGGTAATGTTAATGTCAAACAATGTTACTCCCTATAACAATAACACACTGTTCATGTACAAGTTTTATGAAACAAATATAAATATGTGAAGAGATATTTTGGAGGATTGTGGCCATTATTATTGCAGCATTTATTGCAAGTGTGTATGGTTGTTGGACTATTTTAAATGATGAGTAGTTGGAGCAATATTTTGTTTGTCTGGGTATAGCAGCCATACTAGTCACACTACTTATTAATTTCTGTCATCTTCATTTCATTGTGGACCTTATTGCAGTACTAGTCTAACTTTGGGGGGGGGGGGTTAAAAAGTAAGTAGGTGCAGAGAGGGGAAGGTTTGGCCTTGGAGCAATACAAACACTTTGAAAGAATGATAGTAAAGCTTACTGTATAATACAATCCGTTGAGAACACAGAGAGTCCATATACTACCAGGAGTATTTATTTGCCCACTTTTTTTCTGACTGTGGTGTGGTTTACATTTTTGGGGTGGTGGTTTTGAAAGCAGAAGTATTTTTGAATAGCAAAAGGAAGTTACACAGCTAATGAGTGATGAAGGGAAATATACTTCCTGCTGGGAACTTTTTAAAGTTCTAACATGCTTCCAGTGCCTTGCACGTGTATGAGGGAAATGGTATGCTATGTAAAAATAAGTGTAGACAATTCATAACAAAATACACACAGTAGTCCACAACTACAATACTTGCCAGAAGTCAAATGTCCAGTTCTGCAGAATGAGTAGTTAAAAAAAAAGTGGTAAATAAATATGCGATGAGGCACCAAGTCAAATGCGGAAGTTGGAAAAACTACAGTATTCCAAGTGGAAACTGAGATCCTTTCATTTATAACATACAGTCTACTACATACAAGAATATATGAATAATTATTTATTCAAATATAATGTTATGTTTGCTCTATTATGTGTCTTTGGAGAGATGACTTGCTTTTATAGTGTGTATTAACTGGAGGTCAGCTGAATTATAAATAGTGTTGTGGTGATCTTCTGTCTTTATTATAAGCATACAATACAAACAGACATGTTGTAGAGGCTGAAGTAGAGGTATGTATAGTGAGGCATCTTTAAAGACCCTATTATATATATATATATGTGTGTGTGTGTGTGCAGAGTCTGTAATAGACATACAGGCCTATTGAGAAATGTCTTTGGAGAACTTCCTATAGGTTTATATATTTGTATCCTATACAAAGAGAGAGGCATCTTTGTAGTCATAGATAGAGAGGTGTCTTTAGAGGCTCTAGTGTGGCCAGTATAGTGACATGCCTTTGTAGAGACTATTATTGACATATATGTGTCTCTAGAACAGCGTTTCTCAAACTATTTCATTTCATGGCCACCCTTTGAGCTTGAATTATCTGTGCAAAACTCCCCATCCTACTTAGATGGTGTTACTTGCGGGAAGAAGATACTTTATTTCCACATTTTTTATTTATGCAGTAGAATACATTTATTTATATTACTTTTATGTATGATATTTTATTGTTTTCAGACATTTTGTTTAGGTATAATACATAGTTTACTTATATAAGTAAAAATATTGTGTTAATAATTGGCATTATATTCAGTGTGTTCCTTGGGTCTGATGAACACTTACCAGTTTGAATGTTGGTTCCAATGTGGTCAGTGACAAGTGAAGGTCACCTCTATTCACAACATCAGGGCAGTTTGGTACTTCTGACAGGAAATAATTCACTCATTGGAAAGCAGATTCAACAAGAGAAAATGTGGAAAAATAAGTAAAATATGACTGCCTTCTTTGCTGCAGGGGATGGATGGAAGGGAGAAGGGAAACTTTGATTCTATTTTAAATTTCAAGTATTTTATTCATGCAGTGAAGTAGTGGTGGCTCACTGAAAAGTGACTGTGGCTCCCTAATTTTCCATCATCTTCCTGTGGCCCATCCAAAACATGGTGTTGTCCCCTGGGGGTGCTACATGGCCCACTATGAGAATTACTGCCCTAGAGGACTAATGTAGGCATAAATAAACAGGGTATTTTATTAGAGTCTTATTGCAGGCATTATAGAGGTGCCAGTTTATAGAGGTTCGTCTGTAGGCACGTAGAAAGGGATTTTTAAAGTCTTTTAAATAGGCACATATAGAAAGGCGCCTTTAGAGTCCTGTTGTAGGCATATATAGACAGACATAATTAGAGTTGCTGTTATACAAACCGGCACTCTTTCAAAAGATCTTCTGTTTTGGCTGTGGCTCTGCAAGTGACAGTGCTTCTAGCACAGAACTCGGAAGCATTAACCTTCGAAATTCTTTCCCAAAGCATAAACCAGTCTGTAATAAATGAGCTTGGTTTTGACAGTGTGGCAAAACTGAAATTATGAGAAAAGAATTTGTGTGACAGAATTCAGACTAGAGTGAGTGCTCTTTGCAAACATAGGAAGAAATAAATGACCAAGAATCTGAAGGAAGTTTGTCAGTTGGAGAGTAACACTCTGATACAATCTTTTTCATCTTCTTTGAATGTAACAAATTCAAGATTTTGGCACCAGCTGTTAGGAACGGTAGGCAGAAGCCAGAAAGCAGGATGTGGATCTTTAAAGAAAAGGTGATGGCTCTGTCCATCTAGAAATGTGGCCCTAAGTCCTATACCTCCAGTCACTGTTTCCTCTACCTTCCATATGAACCTTTCAGACCACCCTCAACGCTGTTTGCTCAATGCCCATGTGTTTAGTACACTCAAATTCACTCTACAGACAATATTGCTGGAGATCGTATAAGTTGTGTCATGTTAGATGATGTGTCAATCAGAGAGAACTTGCCTTTCAGTTAGAAGTTGGGTTGGGGACACTGAAAGACACAGCAGGACAAGCAGTTTTGCAAATTATGCCCTGGTCTTCATGCTCCTTAATAATGAGTTGTGGAAGCACACGAAACAACCAAGATTAAATTTGCAGATCAGGAAATGCAAGTGGGGATGGCTGGGCCGTACACTGCGGAAACCGACTGATGATAGAACCAGACAAGCCCTAGAGTGGAACCCCCAAGGCAAATGGAGTAGAGGGAGGCCGAAGAACACGTGGCGAAGAACGGTGCTTGAAGAGGCCAGAGGAGTAAAAAAGACCTGGGCAGAGATTAAGTGCGTCGCCAAGAATAGAGTGCAGTGGAGGAATCTTGTGGGTGCCCTATGTTCCACAGCAGAATGTTGGGACTATTGTTTGATTGACTTCATGCTCCTTGGTCTCTGTAAAACATGAAAGTTACCTCTAGCTTACTACTTGATTCATGGAAGCAGTAAGGATTATGTGCTTGTTAATTTCTTTATGAAGGTTCTTGATGTCTGTCACAATGCAGGAATGGAAATTGCTGCCACCTTGTGTGACATGGGTTCCAACAACATCAAAGCTGTGAAACAGGTCGGTGTTTCTGAAAAGATATATTTCTTCAGGTTTCAGAGTCAAGAAAAGTTGCATCTATATTTGGTCTTTCCCGTCTCCTTAAATGTACCCACAAACTTGTCCTACAAAATGATGTAACAAATGTGGAGTGTGAATTACTATGAATGGCGAGCAACTTTGAGCCGTGCCCGCGACGCTCGGATCAAGGCCGTCGCTATGCAGAAACGTCGCTTCTAGTGTTCTTTTCCTCCCAAGATTGTCGTCCGACGATTGGCTGCCGTGGGCAGTGAAAGGTTTTGGGGCGTCGACTCTACGGGTTTTCTTGTTCGGCTTTCGAGCCAGGGGTCCTCACTCGTATTCTGGATTTGTTGGAGACATTGTCTCGCCGGAGTTGGCCAGCCGGGGGAGTCCTGCTTGTCTTGGTTCTTTGCTGTAGCTGAGCGGACTTTCGGGTATGTCAGTAAGTCAAAATTGGTTTTTGTTTTGTGGATTTTAAATTCTTGTTTCGATCCATTGTTGAGCATACTCAGTGTCTGCTCAATGGGCTTTGGATCCGCGTCGTAGAGCTGGCGCGGGATGGGTCGAAGTGGAACGTAGGGGTTAGCAAACTCCTGGAAATTTTGTTAGTACCTTTTTTGTTATCTAATTATTGTACGAGTCAGACTTGTATTTTGTTAAGGCCTTGTTTGCGTTGCATGTATCGTGTATGTAAAAGTCTAGTTCTAGTCGAAGAACGCGCAACTGTAAAAGACGATAGTCTGTATAGTGTAACATTGTTTCTTTGTAAGCTGTGGCTCGGCTTGCTAAGGTCGGTGTGAAGCCAATGTATACACGGAGTGGTGTATGGTTTTGTTACAAGAGAGAGAGAGAGAGAGAGAGAGACTGTTCAGCGCAATATTGATCGACTGTATATGCTAGGATCGTTTGGTTCTGTACATGCTGTTTTGATTTTTGTTTAGTTGTTATATGTTTAATATCTCAGAATATATTTATCTATATATATTGGTACTGCAGTATTGTATTTGGTGTCATGTAGTGTGGCACGTTTGTTCATACCATTCCTACTACAGTCCAGTGTTACGGGATCCGGCCGCCCAAACGACTGATAGCATTGTTATAGTGCGAGCCCCCGGTTTTCCATCAAGTGCTACTTTTCTGTTATGGGGTTGCGACCCCATGGGCTCAACTTACTGGTACTACTACATGGGGGGGGGGACATATTGAAATTTTATGAAGTTGACAAACATACTGTGTATCGCCTGCTGCTGTCAGTGACCTGAGAGACACATGAAGCCTTGTGCTCAGAATGTAATGAAGAGTAACTTGTCTGTGCAAGTTGTTAAGAGCACAGTGGCAGCAGCTATCAACATTCTGGCCACATTTGAGGAGGACAACTACATTGTGAGTTCGAAAGACACGTAGGCTTATCGGCAGTGCTGTTGTATGTCGCTGCTCTTTGTGATAATTGCAAAAACTATGCAAAGATGAGACAGGTGCATCAGGGTGCCTTGGGATTATGTCCAAAATTAATGTTACCTCCGTGAAATAATTGAGATCGGTTTTATGTTGTCAAACTGTCACTTGAATTATGCGTATATCATAGGGAACCTCACTTCTTGTACATTCTTAATTATCTTGACATTGTCATATACGCTACTGTATAAGACATTCTGCTGGAATTTGTTGTTTGTATTGCTGTTTGTGGTGTTTTGTGTGTTGACTATCATATGACACCGAGATTGCTGTAAATTTTCTGTATTACTGCTGTGTGCACTGTGGAGAAAATTTCACCATCATAAATTAAATTTTCTTGTGATACGAGGTGCGTCTAAAAAGTAATGAGACTGGTGCTATAAATGCTTTTTATTAACAACTGGACTGCAAATCAACATAATTTCCTTCAAAGCAGTTCCCTTGGGAAGCCACACACAGCCGGAGACGTAGCTCCCACTCCAGGTAGCAGTGCTGGAAGTCTTCATTTGGAGGTGCCCTCAGCTGTTCTGCCACGACCTTTTGGATGTTGTCCACAGTTCCAAAATTACGACCTTTGAGGTGGAATTTGAGTTTCGGGAAAAGGAAGAAGCCACAAGGACTCAGATCAGGCAAGTAGGGGCTGCGGAACCAATGGAATGCCCTTTTAGGTAAGAAATTCGGTGATGGAGATGGCAGTGTGACAGGGAGCATTGTTGTGACGCAACATCCAAAGGCCTCACGACAGTACTATTTATTAATTGTTTATCCTTGAGGCACGAATTCCTTATGAACAACACCTTGACTGTCGAAAAAAAAAAATAGCATGGATATGATTTTCGATTTGCTCATTCTTGCTTTCTTTGGACGCGGTGAATTGCTCGTGTGCCAATCCGAACTTTGTCGTTTGGTTTCAAGATCGTACGCGAAAATCCACGATTCATCACTTGTTATGACGTCTGAAAAAAATTTCGCCATTTTCGATGCGTTCAAGAGGGTCCAGGCACACATTCCTTCGGTTTTCCTTCTGTTCGTTGGTGAGGATGTCTGGAACCAGCTTGGCACACATTTTCTACATGCCCAGTTTCTCGGTCAAAATGTCGTCGACGGTTTGGTTATTCAAATTCAACTCACTGCCGATTATTCCGACTGTTAAACGTCGATCAGACCTTACGACAGCCCTCACTTTGGTCACATTTTCGTCCGTTTTTGACGTGCAAGGTCTTCCGGAATGAGGTTCGTCTTCCACATTCTCACGGCCATCCAAAAATGCTTTATACCAACTTAAAACCTGTGCCCACAATAGAGCATGCTCTCCGTAAATCCGTTTTAATTTGTCGCAAGTTTCTGTTGCGTTTTCGTTAGGTTTGACGCAAAATTTCATCGCGCAACGCTGCTTGAGATTTCAGTCCTTTTCTTTTGTACCGCGTCCCACCACTGACACATACACAACTCGCTGCCGAGTTGGAACTTGCACTGAACATCAGTACCAGTACCACTGTCATGTACAGTACACTGAATCTATACTAGCTGACTGTGCACTGAATGATCCATTCGGCTGGTGTCGGAGGCGTGGCTACAGTGTTGCCAATTCTCGTGCCACGCGTTCAGTCTCATTACTTTTCAAACACACCACGTATAACACCAGTAGAAAATTGAAATTCTTCATATATAGTCCTGACCTTAAAATGTGTATTAACGCTGATAATGGTTCATGGATTTACTTTAGATCAGTGGACAAAAGATGGCCGCCAACACGGATATAGTGCGGAGCGGAGACCGCATTATATCCGAGAAAGAGTTATGGGGACGGGAGATGACGTCATGGGATTGAGCCCTTGGGAGAGGACACTAACCTGAAGCAGGGGATGAATAGTCGTGAGATCATTGACGCCGTCAGAATTGACGGGCACAACCACACGTAATCTGTAGTTTCATTTCATTAGTAGGAATACCTTAAAACATAGGATGGTCTGTGACGTAATGTGAATGACGCAAAAGCAGATGACACATTCGTACGACCGCAGTGGCCAAGAAATTCGAAGAAATTACACACATAGCGTAAAAAGTAACCCATCGTTTAATGAAGGAGATAAGAAATGAATGTGAATTCTAGGAATAGCTTAAAATCTCACCTAACCTCACCTGAATTCGAGAAAAGAATGAAGGGAAAAGAAGACTGTGTGCAACGAAAATGCATTTGAATGAAATAGCGTAGAACGTGTGTGATGTAATGGCAATGATGACGCTGTAGGTGACGCAATAGCAGACGACACGACACGCCCCTACGATCGCAGCGAGTTTCAGTTATTCCATTTGTCCACTAATCTAAAGTGGGATGTACTTTAGATCAGTGGACAAAAGATAGCCGCCAACACGGATATAGTGCGGAGCGGAGACCGTATTTTATCCGAGAAAGGGTTGTGGGGGACGGGAGATGACGTCATGGGATTGAGCCATTGGGAGAGGACACTAACCTGAAGCAGGGGTTGCCTAGTCGTGAGATCACGTGACGCCGTCAGAATTGACGGGCACAACCACACGTAATCTGTAGTTTCATTTCATTAGTAGGAATAGCTTAAAACATAGGATGGTCTGTGACGTAAAGTGAATTACGCAAAAGCAGACGACACATTCGTACGACCACAGTGGCCAAGAAATTCGAAGAAATTGCACACATAGCGTAAGAAGTAACCCAACGTTTAATGAAGAAGATAAGAAATGAATGTGAATCCTAGGGATACCTTAAAATCCCACCTAACATCACCTGAATTGGAGAAAAGAATGAAGGGAATAAGAAGACGGTGTCCAACGAAAAAATTACACACATAGCCTAAAAAGTAACCCAACGTTTAATGACGGAGGTAAGAAAAGAATGTGAATTCTGGGAATAGCTTAAAATCCCACCCAACCTCACCTGAATTCGAGAGAAGAATGAAGGGAAAAAGAAGACGGTGTGCAACGGAAATGCATTTGAATGAAATAGCGTAGAAAGTGTGTGATGTAATGGCAATGATGACGCTGTAGGTGACGCAATAGCAGACGACGCGACACACCCCTACGATCGCAGCACCACACGTGTTGGGCAGCGAGTTTCAGTTATTCTATTTGTCCACTAATCTAAAGTGTACCCCTAAAGAGTATCCTATAAAAGATCTGTATGTATTTTACAGAAGGATTTTAATACCACCCTGCGATCGTAGGGGCGTGTCGTGTCGTCTGCTATTGCGTCAACTATAGCGTCATCATTGCCATTACATCACACACTTTTTATGCTATTTCATTCAAATGCATTTTCGTTGCACACGGTCTTCTTTTCCCTTCATTCTTCTCTCGAATTCAGGTGAAGGTTAGGTGGGATTTTAAGCTATTGCTAGAATTCACATTAATTTCTTAACTCCTTCACTAAACGTTGGGTTACTTTTTGGGCTATGTGTGTAATTTTTTCGTTGCACACCGTCTTCTTATTCCCTTCATTCTTTTCTCGAATTCAGGTGAGGTTAGGCGGGATTTTAAGCTATTCCTAGAATTCACATTCATTTATTATCTCCTTCATTAAACGATGGGTTACTTCTTATGCTATGTGTGTAATTTCTTGGAATTTTTTGGCCACTGCGGTCGTACGAATGTGTCATCTGCTTTTGCGTCATTCACATTACGTCACAGACCATCCTATGTTTTAAGGTATTCCTACTAATGAAATGAAACTACAGATTACGTGTTGTTGTGCCCATCAATTCTGACGGCGTCAATGATCTCACGACTAGGCATCCCCTGCTTCAGGTTAGTGTCCTCTCCCACTGGCTCAATCCAATGACGTCATCTCCCGTCCCCCACAACCCTTTCTCGGATATAATGCGGTCTCCGCTCCGCACTATATCCGTGTTGGCGGCCATCTTTTGTCGACTGGTCTAAAGTGAATCCCTTTTATATTTCATTTTCTCGATATGGCATGCCCATTTATG
>Ga0131853_10010822_pt1 | contig 16680 bp, 10 predicted proteins | sample TergutLab28metaG_FD_92764 | JGI IMG/M metagenome (GOLD analysis project Ga0131853, IMG submission 92764) | Labiotermes labralis P1 segment gut microbial communities from Petit-Saut dam, French Guiana - Lab288 P1 (version 2) (version 2) | ecosystem: Host-associated > Arthropoda: Insects >...
AATAATAATAATAATAATAATAATAGATTAAGTATATTCAACACTGAAACAAACGATATAAGCACCATGAATAGTAACAACAGAATAGCTGCAATACTCTATTCCCTAGGGACATAGTTTGTCTCAGGAATATAAGTATAAATACACTGCATAAATGAGATGATGATGATGATGATAATAATAATAGTAGTAATAATAATAATAATAAGGGAGATGAAGTGAGGGGCGCTACATTTATTGTTAGGAGGAGTGATCAGAAACGTTGACTGTTGTGAAGGTTCGTGTCAGTGCCCGCTTGTCCTTCTGATAAATGTAAGTTGGAAACGAGGTAAATGTTTGGGATGTGTAGAAGTTTGCCTGTTGGGAAGTGGACTGTCAGAAGCAAGCAGCAGAGGAAAGAAGATGAGAATTTGGGCTGAATTTTGTGTTTGAAGGGCAACGTTGTGATGCAATTGTTATCACTTTGAAGGGCTGCGTTTTGGCGAAACCTGCTACATGAAAAATCTCGGACGAAAACTCAGAAAGTCCATTACTCATTGTGAGGTATGTTAGAGAATTAAATGTACGAATACATCCTGTATAGTCGAGGAAAAATATCATTTTTCCTTACGTGCTGGAGACTGTGTACAAAAATTTATTTCATGCCGCGCAGTAAACACACACCGTCTCGGTTATACAAACCAGTCAGTTAATGCTGTATACGGAAATAATCGCTGTTTGTTCTCAGATCCACACAGAACACATAAATACACTGTGTGGGCTGAACGTAGGATTGCTGAATGTTAAACTTTGTGGAATATACAGTAAGCACTCGACTCTAAAGGCTCAATTAACAGCAGATGTATACACGGATTTACTGTAAAGAGTCTGGTTGTTCAGACCCGTGACCTTAACACAAGAGACTCATCAAAAGGCTATCTGAACGTGGCTGGGAACCACACCTTGGGTGGGTGCTCTACCCTAATTCGTATAAATCCCATCATGGCGGTGCGTTTCCCTATAAACTGATTTTCACTAGACGTTAATGAAATGAATTAGCCAGTTATACAAAACAGCGTAATTCCATTACTGTCAGCTTATCACAGCTCTTGCCACTCCACATGCAGTCCTTGTAAAGTTCAGCCAGCATCCGTTTTCACATTTAATGCACGACTGTAGGATATTGTCGCTGTTTGACAATGCTCTCACCTTTTTCCTTGCACTGATATCAGCATGCTGATAAAATTATCAACATGCTGATAAATTTCACTCTGTCAATATTTGAAAAAATTGTGCTGCTAACCTCCTTCTTAAAAGGGCCCTTAGTTTCCAGTTTTGCTAAAACGATTTATTTCCATTCTTGGAGATATCTGAGGTTCTCACAGCGGTATTGCCAAAACTTCAGGCTGTGTTGGATATGTCGTCGTGCTCATGGGCGACAATTCCGACGTTTCGAAAATTCTCAGTATCTTCAACTTGAACCGACACGGCGTCATATTCCAGAAGACCTGAATACTCAGCAAACTCTTGTGAGCAGCTCAGCTTGACCTCAGTAACTACTCATCCTCCATTTGACCATTAGTTTCACTTGGCGGTCGTAGTAATTCATCAAAAGGCTGTCGCGATCCAAGTTTGGGTCGCGACCCTACACTTGTGTATCGCCATTGTAAAGGACCTACAGATTAAAATCGTCGTGAAAAACGAGACTAAGGCACTACACATTTTCCTTTCAGATTTTAACAAACTGCGTTCATTGATTCGGGTCCTTTCTAAAGTGACTGATTCAGAGAACCTGCTGTGTGTTGCGACTGGTGAAATACCCTTTGAAATACCAGTAGAAACACGTGACATCGCACCATACGTAGCTGAGATTTTCACAGATAACCGTTCGATTGATTCACTATTGTAAATTGTAGCCCTTGAGTGGTACCGTTGTATCGCCGTGCTCTGAACTGGAGACTGTCTGATATGAGGGCTTGATGAACCGAGCTTAGCGAGAACCGTAGGCGGGTGCCCATCTGCCGACTGCACTCGACAGCGGCCAACGTATCGCAGAACTGGCAACTGTCACCAGTAATCATATGTTGTTAGGCTGGTTGTGCCTGGTGTCTGTGTCTCCTGAAACAACGCAGGGAACTTCGTATATTCTGGCTCGACCGACGCGTATTTGACGACAGGACACTAATATATGTTTAATTGCCTGTTGACAGTAACACCGGAACTGACTGGACTAGTAACTAACGTTACTTGTTAAGTAACAGTAGGTACTGGAGATTCAGACTGTGTCGTGTGCAGGCCAGTAGCCAGGCCATGAACACAGTGTTTGCAGTGGCTGCATGTATGTGCACACGTTTGTATGCTCTATTATATATGTAGAGTATATATATAATGTATGCATAAGCGTAAGAAGGGCCTACCTCAAGGCCACATAAACAACACTTTAACCGTGTAATGCGTTCTGTAACAATCATCAAAAGTCCAATACACACACAACATTTTGACAATGATTGTACTTACGTATCAGAGTGGTGTGCTTTGTGTGTGTGTGGTATCATGCAGCGCCACATTATGCAGAAGGCCCACGATGCACTGTAAGCTTCTGGTCCACTGCAGACCGAAGGGTTCCCAGAAGTGTAATGGCCTGTAGCACTCCAGCCAGCACATCAACTTTACAGTCATACCGCATTCTCTACGTGTGAACCTATTACATGTCTATAGTTCGCTGCTGGCGCTGTATGTCAGTCTTAACAGTGTCTCCCTTTTATGGATCGGCTTCTTGGAGCCGACTTCTAATCAGCATATTTGGTGTTGATATTTTGCAAATTCCCAGTGGATGCACCCCTGGTTGCAGGCTTCGTTTTTTGACCGGACTGAATTATCACGTGCCCTCCGTGACGTACGTTTGACAATAACGCTAATATACATCATAATCGGCATCATTATCATCAAACTCTGGCCTGATGGGCCGTTCCGCCCTCAATACAGCAATCCAAAGTCCCACTAATGCACATCCTGTGTTCCTTCTTCTTGCTGCTTGAGCCCTGATAGGTCGTTTGACCAAAATGTCTGATTTATGTTCTACAGATAATGCTGCTGATAATTGATACTGTTCTGTCATTGTTGCCGAATGTACTGACAGCCGAGCTTTATGCATTGACAATAGTCATATAGGCTGCTGTGTGTGTGTTCAGGTACAAGGAAACCAGATAAGACAGTAGCTATGTGCAGATCAGCTGATAGTGCGAATGCAGTTGAGGTGATGATGCAATAAATACGGACTACATTGCGTCCGATGAGACATGATGTTCCGGAAAAGCAGGCAGGGGGAGGGGGGGTGCGAACTGAACTGTCTTGTTTGGGGGAAGGACAGATGTGGGCTGTTAGGAACACGGAAAATTTCTTGGTTAGCTTCTCGAAAGGGTTGCTGGATGGCAACAGAGAGACAGTCAGGTAGGTGTCTTGTTACTTTGAGAGTGAGTAGATATTGTAACGTGAGCAATTATTTGCGTGAGATAAATATTTGCTATAACACTGGCTGTGCCTCCTTTGTCGGCTCTTATCACTGTGGATATTGCAGCCGAGTGGTGTTGTGTGCTTCTTACATTGACTATGAACCGCTGTTGTCATGCGGTTCCTTCCGCATGTTATCAATTGTATTTGCAACGAAATGTCGGGTGAATCTTGTAGTTGCTTGTCCACATGTCTAATGGCATTTCCTGCATCTCTAATGAGGGTTTTGAGGTTCTGTTTGGATTACTTGAACGTCCTATTGCGTCGCGTCTAATTGCAGCACTGCAGTTGCCACCTGTGATAGACGTCTTTGTTATATCTTCGTCTGATACGTCAGTTGCAATCCTGCTATCAGCAGCCAGCACTTCTCTGCCACTTCTAACTTTATATCTGTTGCAAACTTGTTCATGTAGATAATTTGCAGTGTCTGTATTACATTTTTCTGTCAGGTGTTTTTTCTGTGTAGAGTTATTCTGCCATTATTAATTTTCATAACACGATGGTGAATATTGTGCCTGGCGTCAGAATTAAGCGCTTCGTTTGTTCAGTTGTTGTGCGTCTCCTCAAAATAACTTCAGTCGCAATGCCATACTAATTCTCCAGCTCGACATTGCAGCGATTTTTCTAGAAATCGTTCCGTGTTTTTATGGAACCCAGGCACTGAAAACGCACGTCACTGGAACTATTCTAAACTGTCTGAATCCAGACTATACCTTACCACCATATTTCCGTAGAATTAGTTCAACATTATCCTCCAATTTGTAGTTTGGAATGGCAAGTTACATGACCCCCTTAGGATTTCTGAACAAATTTCTTCTAGTATTTCTTACTTACCACTACAGCGCATGTCCAACACGCCAACCCGCAATCAATCTTTGTCAAAGTTTAGGGGAGGAGGCAAAATAATTAATTTTCCTTTTCCGTAATTTTCTCGGTTCCCGTGCAACTGCTGTGTTCCGTTGCTTAAGTGTGCCTAAAGGTTGTGGTCCTTTCCGAGGCCATGTGCACCATTTGGTAGCTTGTTAAAACGGCTCCTTAAGAATTATTATATGGGAATATGTAGATGATTTAACTGGCTCAAGACAGGGACAAGTGGCACGCTCCTGTGAACAAGGTAATGCAGCTTCAGATAGCATGCAATGTGGGGAACGTTTTGAACAGCAGAGGAACTTCTCAATTAGAGAGACTTAGCGATCCTTGTATTGCTGTTGTCTGAGTTCCAAATATCCTTGCCAGCAGTTTATTCTCGCAGGCACCCCTTCTGGTGCAGAAACACACAACAGCTTACAGCCACATTAAATTGCAAAAAAAAAAATCTGTTTGGTATGTTTTAGTGCTTATGTTCTTTGCTGAGACTCAATTACGGTTGAATCGTTTAGCTCTTTTAGGATTTGTTTTGTTTGCTCCTTCCTGCTCGAATGCTCTTGTTGTGTTGTGCCTGTAAAGCAGAGGTACTTAATCTCTCCGGTAGCACGTTCTCTTTGCAAACCGTCACTAATTCCGCAGACACCCTCCTCAGAATAACGTCAACTCGCTGAACCACTAGTTAAAACTAGCGATACTCTTTGTATTTGCGTTTGTACAAGTAAGATTGGCTCTTGTAACAACTTCGTTAAGTCGATGTATAAGTTTCCTAAAAAAAGCTATTATTTTCGGAGCAAAATTAGAAATAAAACTGAGAAAAAAAACTATAGGCAATATTATGCTACAGTGCTGAATATACATTGTGTTGCTGCATCATTCTAGATAAACAAATTCTGTGCTATATTAGGCTACAAATGTACAGTATAAAATATTTTCCTTCTGACTGTAAGACAACTAAATAATCACTTGGACCTCATGGCGAGTCCTCACGGAGTCCTATGGGTCTGAAGACCACAATTTGGAGACCTTTGGTCTAGAGCAATGTGTCTGGCGTAATTGGCGTGTAAGGATGCAAGGAGCAAGTCAGAATGTCAGGTCCATAAATTGAGTAGGAGCTGAAGGATTGCCGATGTCCTGTCTGCAACACGTCGAGACAGATGAGACAAACAAAGGAGACACTGGAGACACAAACATCGCCTAGATGGGCCCACCAGACACAGGCGGTCGAACAAATGCAACCGCGTAACTTTGCTGTGTCTTGTCGCCCGTCAGAAAGTTGCAGTCTGCGACAGAGAGATCGTGTTGCAGCTAATTGTTATTATTCTGAGGCCATGTTCAGATGTGAAGATATAGCTGAATGCTAGCTTAGGACAATGGCAGTGTTTGTGCGTGTGTCACACGAGTGAGTGCTCGCAGCTCGGTCTGTTTTGTTTTCTTGACAGTTCGCATTAAGTGAATTGTGACAGAATTTGTTCACAATAAAAAGGGTACGAATTTTTAGGAAGTTCCACAATTTGTGCTAAAGGGATTTTCCCGACGTTTCGAAGAGACATGGTGCCTCCATCTTCAGGTTTACAGAACCTGATTCAAGTGTACAGTAAAGTTCACCCCAGAACAGGCCACGGAGGCTCACAGGTGCAATACAGGTGTAGCTGTACTCTTCCTTGAAACTTGGCGCTGGATGCGGTTGGGTGGTCATCGCCATGCCCCGGCCGCTTTACCCCTGGTAAAGACCCAGTACCCATTGTGCAGGTGGCTGGGTGGGTCCCAGGGCCGCTCTGGACCGGTGCGGAATATCTCGCCCCCCCCCCCACCGAGATTCGATCGCCGGTCAGTCAAGCCCGTAGCGAGTCGCTATACTGACTGAGCTGCTAGTGTATGTTGAAGTAACTGGCGGAAGGAAAATATCGGTTATTTGTGAAGGCTGGAGGGAAGTTTGTTAAATCAGAGAGAAATGCAGATACGGCCTGTACATGGCTGATGTTAGATGGCAGTTCGAACAGTGGCTGTCTGCTGCATGTCCAACACTTTGAGATGAGCAGCAGCCACACTGACGGTGGTGAAGTACGTTACTCCGAAATGTCGGAAGAAAACTTTTACTAATCTGTATAAAGGCCCAAATGGCCATCATTTGAATAAGTCTGAAAACGGGATCAAAAATATTTGTCTTTTGGATATGACCTTTGACATGCAAGTAACGAACGTAAAGGTCCCTTGTGACCGCTGTAACGGCATACAAAGGCAGCAGAGTTCCAGCTCTACTCATTCTTAACCTCGGCACTATATACAGATGAGTGGTTAACTTCACGCCCCGGCCACTTTACACTCGGAGAATAACCGGAACCCCCTATTCAATAGAAGTCTGGGTTGAGTCCCAAAGTTAGTTTGGACACTTTGGAGGATATGTAAGTGTTTTGTCGCCACTGGCATTCCAACCCCGTACCGTCCAACCAGTAGCTTAGTCACTAAACTGACTGAGCTACCGCTGATCCTGTTAGAAATAAGTTCTTTGGGATTGTTATAAAGGTCGCTTGATTTGGTTTTGTGGTTGGGCTGAAACTAAATCAGCTTCAAGTTAATTACGCACGATTTGCCTACAGAGGAAGGAAGATTCGTGACTGTGTCGTGTTTGCTTTGGCTGGCAGCTGTACGGGACATCGAAATAGAAGTTTCAAATAAAATTTGTGGGACGCGATGGCTTTCGCGCGGTACACGGCGACTTGTGCGGCTAACAGACTTTGATACAGTCGGTACATTTCAATTTATTTTCCCGTCAAGCACGGGTTACCGCTCAGGTTGACCGGTACGGCGCAAAACCGAATGTATCACGTCAAATTTGATTCTGAACCCAGTGCGAACCTGACGAACTGTGTGAAGCAGTTTCCTTTCTTCCCACGGCTGTAAGCTACAATGCATTTTCTTCAAAATGTCATTCAAATTCTTTGAGAAGTTTCGGATTTGAGGCTTGTGAACATTTTGCATTAATTGTATCTACTTTATGAGAACGTCGAATGTAAAGTAATATGACTGTGTTTCGAACCATCGTGTTTCTAACCTGACTTAGCTGAGAAAAAAATCTTTGATAAAAATGGCTTCTAGGTTTGTTTGCCTCAGCGACATTTGGTAACGGTTAGCTACACAGCAGATGTCACAAAATTGTAAAAACGATCGGAAAGACGCTCACTTTCTGTAAACAAAGGTGCAGTACAGGGCACAGCGCAAAGTTTTATTGCCTCAGCGAAATGTCGGTGTCTCTGGCGTAAATTACAGCCCAATTTGTGCTGTTGTGCCCAACATCTACGCGAATATTCCGGCCGCAGCCTTCACACATCACCCCAACATTTGCACAGAGACGATTTCTGCAATTCATTTGGATCGAGCGTAGGTAAATGAACATTATTCTATGTTCTGATTATGCACAGTCCGTAGTTGCAGAATTATCCAACACTGGAATTCATAGCAAATAATACTGCAATATCTTATATTTATTGGGCCGTGCATCATCTTGATAGTTGAATAAAGAGAGACCAACTTGATGTCACCTGCTTTATTATTTCATTATTTACTGCTCAACATGTTTCGGATGTTAATACATCCATCCTCAGGAGCTTGGGACTTATTTGTAGAGTTATTTCATGGGTTGTATTGCTCTGGTTCGATGTGTGTTGGTGTGATATCCTTTTGCAGGCTTCAGCCTGCATCCGGATACCAAACCACCCCAGCCAAACCACACCGTAACACCAACACACATCGTACCAGAGCAATACAACCCATGAAATAACTCAACAAATAAGTCGCAAGCACCTGAAGATGGATGTATTAACATCCGAAACATGTTGAGCAGTAAATAATGAAATAAAAAAGCAAGTGACGTCAAGTTGGTCTCTCTTTATTCAAATACTGCAATATTTTGGGTCTCCATGAACAAGCTCCGGCCCACATACGGAAGGAAAGTGAAAGCGCCATCATTCACAGTCCAACTGTCACAGTCATTTAATGACAGCCAGATCGTGCTGCATTTTGCGGCCTGACATGGCCTACTGCTCGGTGCAGGCGTTCTCTCTTATCTCCGCAATATTATCTCCCGATATCACAGTTTAATATCGGCAGCTGACACATTCTACGTCGTAAACAAAACAAAGTCAAGAATAATTTGCAGTAATTCCAATAATTTGCAGTAATTCCAATAACCCCAGGAGCTACGCAACATTGCCAACGGAATTTGAAAAACGTGTTTATGTCTACAAAGTGGAGGCTGGAACAGCAAAATACTCTCATACTTCGCGTTTGCGGGTTCGTACATCGTGGTTTCGGAAATTTGCGCGATCGCTCGGACCCTTTATTTGTGAGGGGCATCTGACTGTTGGACAGCTCGAGACGAATTACGTGATGTCGACGGAGCTGAAAGCAAAATAAAGAAGCGGCAGACTTTTTTTAATTAGCTAAGGAATTGTTAACTTCCCCAGAAGGAATCTGCTGCCAGGAGACAGTTCAGTCGGTCAGTTAATTAGTTAGTTAGTTAGTCGGTTAGCTGATTAGTTGTTTGGTTGGTTCGTTAGTTGCTTCGTTTTTTAGTTAGTACTCGATGCATCAACGATTAATAATTAACTCCGTGATTAGTCCGTTGCTTACGTACGTAAGTGGTTATCGTATTGTAATTGTTGTAGCATTACACTGAATTTGTTTCGATTGAAAACTTGAAGCCTTCTTCAGGGATCCAGAATTCCCTGGAACGCTTGACGCTTGAAGATGAGAGCACCACAGACTTTCGAAACGTCGGTAACAACTCGCCCAAAGACACACGTCACAGCTACCAGTTGCTTATTGGAACGTTTAACCCTGCATGGCCGCAACGCACGCGTGTCTGTCACTTCCTATCATTGGTAATGGTAAAGCAATCATTAGGGTTCCAGGCCTACATACTGCTACTCATATCTGTTAGGATTATGTCAAACGGGAACCGAGCCCGCGACCTTTCGATTTGTAGCGCTGTGCCTTAACGAACTGCGCCACCGCCTGCGTATATTACAGTATTGGGCCGAATCGATTTTGTCGACCAGCGGACTGGTAACTGTGACGTGAAAGTGATTCATCCTTGCACACGGATTATAGCACATAACGCACTGCTGCTTGATCATTTTGATGACAGGGTGTATTGGAATTCGAAGTCAGTAACTTGGCGTAGCAGGTCCTCTAATTACTGGACTGTACGTTATTATTGTTGATATGCAAACGATAACATAATGTGCTGAATTATGTGATGTTGTAAAACGCAGATCGGTTATCGTGTCATTAGAGCTTCGTATATCAATGTCCCACCGTAGCCCATAATTGAAGAGGTATCGAACGGGCAGTGAGCTTAATGAAGAGCGAGCGACACTCTGAGTGTGTGTGCTCTCTAACTTTATATTCTACATTTGAAATTGTTACAAGGCCATTCCACTGGAGGTAACTTCCAAATATTAATTTAGAATTCGATTAAAAAGAAAGACTCGATGTACCAACGCTGCATTCTCTCTGCATAGTTTCAGTTCTAGTCTGATCTGTATGTAACAGAGGCAATGAGAGTGCTAATTGTTCAGTATCATATCGTTACATCAGCCATAAAGACACACATCTAAATGGCTTTAAGTGGAAAATTCCACTTACAAATTAACAGGTGTTACTGCTTATACAAGGGCTGTATATATACCATAAAATTATACACTACCATCCAAATAAGTCTGAACACAACTGCAAAATGGCAAAAGAGTGTCTGTCCACGCCATGAAAGCATATACGGGGAGTGGAGGCACATCTCCACTCGTTCTTAACCTTACTGCTGGATGGAGGTTAACGGTCAACTTCAAGCCCCAGACGCTTACCCCCGGAGAAGGACCCCCTACACCCATTGAATAGGGGGCTTGATGGTCCCCAGAGCAGAGCTGGACTTCGTGGAGGAGAAATAAACCTCTTGCCCTAGCCGGAAATGGAACACATGTGATTTCGCAAGACTTTCATTGAATGTGATACGCTAAGAAATTGAGACAAAGGGATGGTGGTGGCGCATTGTACTGCTTCGTTTCAAAACCCTGTGCAGTTCGGACCCCAAAATCGCAAAATGTTACTTGACGTAATGGATGAACCAGCACTGCCATCTGTGCGACTGAAAACGAGATCTGAGCGTTTGGTGTGTCGTTCGCACGTGAGATGTCTCTGTGTATGCAGTTTCACTTCTTGACTCCCGCGCATGCTACAACCGTGGGTACGGGAACGTAGCGCAGGGAGCGGCAAAGAAAGGAGGTGGGCCCTTGACAGATATTGAATGGCGTTTTGCTGGTACTTTATACACAGGAACCACGCGCAAACCTTATAAATAACAATCAATATGGCCGTGAAAGTAGTAACATGGCGCTTTCTATTCACTTTTGCAAGCCACTTCGATCACCTGTTGGTTTGCACGTGATTAATCGGACAGTCTGTTTCATGCTGTATGCTCTCCATGTGGCAGTGACGGTAGGCTGTCGACTTAACACAAACGTAGGCTGTCTGCTGGTTCACGTAAGTTTATATCACACTTGGGGTAGCGCAGTCAGTACAGTGACCATGCTACGAACTGGACAGTGCAGGTTTCGAACTCAAGCACCCACAAGAGAATTTTTTTCTTGCATAAAACGTCGGAACCTGCTGTGGTGCCCACTCAGCCTTCTATCAAATGGGTGCAGGGGTTATTTCCCGGGGGTAAAGCGACCGGGGCGTGAAGTTAATCACTCACCTCAAACTAACCCCGAGGCTTGCAATGAGTGCTCCTGTACTTTCAGCCCCACTGTGTAGGCTGAGCCTTCAAGGCCTTGACAGGGCAAACGTGTAGGTGTGTTAGCTTGTACTGGAACAGGGGACACTGTCAGCGAGTGCGTGCGGCCTCTCAACAGCTGCCGTCACAGTACACCGTCACGGTACGGCGTCAAATTACACCGTCACAATACACTTTACAGTACAGCGTCACAGTACACCGTCACAGTACAGTGTCACAGTACGGCGTCAAAGTACACCGTCACAGTACACCGTCACAGTACAGCGTCAAAGTACACCGTCACAGTACACTGTCACAATACAGCGTCAGAGTACACCGTCACAGTACACCGTCACAGTACAGCGTCAGAGTACACTGTCACAGTACACCGTCACAGTACAGCTTTACAGTACAGCGTCAGATTACACCGTCACAGTACAGCGTCGCAGTACACCGTCACAGTACACCGCCACAGTACACCGCCACAGTACACCGCCACAGTACACCGTCACAGTACAGCGTCACAGTACACCGTCACAGACACTAACAGAAACCACAATTACTTGTGTGTCTCGTGAAGTTTCGACCAAGTTTGGTCTTCAAAAGGGAATTTCTTTAATTAAATGGTTTATATAAACTGTTTACACGTGACGTGTCGTGCACCAGCGACTAATTAAAAACGTTATTTGATTTATTTTCCCTGCTGTAGCACCGAGTGTGTAGATCATAATGGGGGAAATTCCTTCAGGAATGGAATTTCATATGCAGCTGAATTATAAGAATTGTAGAGATGATGAGAAGAGCGCCAGGTTGTTTGTAACGATTTGACGCGTGAGAGTGTTTTGCGTGAACATTTGGTGTTTCCTTTTAATTTTATGAAATTCGTGGTAATGACCAAGGTTGATCGAAACGTGTAGAAGAGAGAAAGACAATATGGATATCATTCATCCTGAAATGTGTAGTGTGACGGTGACCACCGGACTGCAGTTCTGTATATTCTTTACCCTTTTAAAGCCCAGTGGTCACTGTACGTACCGCACAGCGGTCGCTATAAGTACCACACAGTGGTCACTATGTGTGCCACTACTTTAACATTCAACAATCCTACGTTCTGCCCACACAGCTGTATTTATGTGTTTTGTGTGGATCTCAGAACAAACAGCGATTATTTCCCTATTCAACATTAACTGACTGGTTTTTATAACCGAGACAAATTGCGTTAGCAGTGAGGTGCAGAATGAGTTGGTTGTCTACGATGTATCTTGGTTTCCTCGTTAGTTATTAAGTTACTTGTGATCAGTTTTGTCGGTCTCTAGCAAGCTACGTACTGTAGGGTGCAAACCAAATATTCCCTTGACAGCAACCACTAGGCCCGTGTTTCCCCACCGCTGTACATGTGCAGTACACTGATGCTCATTTCCATATCATGTTAATGGACCTGTTTGCATGACGCCACTTCCTGTCCATCTGACCCGCTATTCCAGCGTCCCACCGGTTGATAAACACCGTTTTAAATCGTCTGTAATGCCAGTTACTTGCGCAGACCGTAGTTACTTCAAATTTACACACAGTTAATTACACAGACCTGATGTTAAGGCTCCGTCTTTTTTATCACACGACGCCAGGACGGGGCCAATTTGTTGCTGTTTGTGTCACAAGTGTTAACCGCATTGAAGACTACGACAGAGAGACAAGCCGTGCAGTAGACGGAACTGAAAGCGAGGCAGAATTATGAAATATTTTTTTCGAGTAGGGGGGGGGGGAGGGGTAGAGAGGTAGTGACAGTCCACACCCAAGGGAGGGGGAGGGAGAGTAATCAGCTAATTAGAAGGTACCCAGGCTTCGCCCTCTCATCCTTATGATAGGGGTAGTAAAAAAAAATGACTGTGTACAAAACACAAGTTTAAAACTGTGGCAGCGGCAGCTTGAAATGAGGGCCGGGAATTTTGTTTTGTTATTAGTAATAAGCGTATAATTTAGAAACTGACTTTATTTTAAGGCAAGGGGATTCGTTATGGTAAATTTCAATCGGGAAGGCTGTCTGTGAAGCAAGCAGTGGCAGCTGGGAGTCTTGGGAACCGCCTGAGCAATGGCTTGAAGACACAGGAAAACCAAGAAAACCAGCGGGTGTCCAGATGGCCGGTCGCAGAACCCTCCGGATGCAGCCTGACTGCTAGCCAGCAGTCCGGGTACACAAACGTGTGTGTGTGTGTGTGTGGATGTGTGTGGTTGTGGGTGTGTGTGTGAGTGTGTGTGGGTGTTTGTGTGTGTGTGGGTGTGTGTGTTTGTGTGAGTGTGGGTGTGTTTGTTTGTGTGTGTGTGTGTGTGGGTGTGTGTGTGTGTGTGTGGGTGTGTGTGTGGTGTGTGTGTGTGTGTGTGGGTGTGGGTGTGGGTGTGTGGTGTGTTTGTGTGTGTGTGTGTGTGTGTGTGTGCTGTTGCTTTGTCAGTAATTTGCGTTACATGCTCTATACAATCTGATAATTCCATTAACATGATTAACAACAGTACATTTTGTGCAGTTGCACGATATTTATAATTATTATTATCATAATCATCATTATCATTATCATTATGTTGAATCCACTCTCCGCTGTCTGCTGCCGCCAGTCCACTGTGCAGACATTAGCAGCCTGCAACGAGAAGCGCTACTGACAGTGCTTCAGATTAGAAGCACTGTCAGTACTACTGCATGACGTTGGCCGCTGCACACTGCCACAGTTCCTGTTTTGTTAATATGGCGGGTGCTGCGGTACATTTCATGAAAGACCAAGAATCCTTTTTTGAACAGTGCTGATGCAGCTGTTGTCTTCACTGTGGCGAACAGATAGGCTGGACACCAGATGTGCTGTACTACAGTCGCAGGTGAGAGCTCCAAGAGCGGTATCTCCTGTCACGTCGTCTTGTTTAGGCGAGAGGGAGACGTTTTGTGCCTTGCAAGTGACTGTTAACACAGGAGCTGGTGCAAGAACAATGTCAAGCTACAGTTGTGTCTGTGCACAGGGTGTGGGCCTTAGAGACGGTCTGGACTTTTGGGGATGAGAAGAATCTCTCTGCCCTCCTGTTGCCCTGTCGGCACGACAGACCGCGTCCTCCTTTATCCTTTCCATTCTTCCACTTGCTGACATTCAGTCACCTGACCCTATAGAATTGGTGGTAGTGCCAGCCTCATTATTTGTATATGCACAAATAAATTTGGTTTTTGTTCATTTGTTATTTACTTGATTCTTCGCGTATTTCCCACAGGAGTGCGGTAGATATTAAAGTGCGTGGTACAGACTCGCCACAGTGACGGTATCTGTCATCGTACAGTGATTCGAAGACTGTAAATAACCAAAAGTCTCAACCCACATGTGACTGCTCTTGCAAGATGGTTTGTCTGCTGCACAGTTTGTGCAAAATTACTTTCTGGTGAAGGAAACTTACCAGCTAACCATCCAATGGCCCTACAGAACTTCAAAATGCAATCTGTCCTATTGAAATAAGAGAGTGGCTGAAGAAGAGTGTTTTGTGGCTCAGTGCAATATTGCTTGACGGCCACATCGGCTAACTTAGTGCGTTTATGCTGCATTGCCCTTCTTAATGTGCAGATTGTCTTTCACCTAATCAAGAAATTTCCTGCTTCTCACGGAGCGTTAGTATTCGTTATTCTGTTCTCAAGAGCCCTAAATTTTTCCCTGTCCCTAGCCAAATTATTCCAGTCTGTGCCCTCGTTTCCTATTTCTCTAATGCCCATTTTAACAATCCCTCATCTACGTCTAGATCTTCCAAGTGGTCTCTTTCCTTCAGATTGCCCACCAACACCCAGTATTCCTCTCTCTTTCTCTCTCTCTTTTATCCCCACTCTCTCTCTCGCTCTTCTTTATCCGATCACCCTTGCACCAACTGATAACTCAACACATTAAATGCACGGTATTCCAGCGCCTCTCCTGTCTCTCACCACTTCACAGCTCGCCGCAATGTGTCAATGAATCACCGAGAAACGTTACACTTTGAAACTTTGGCTACAAAACTGAAACTCTTTTTATTAACACCGAAGTGTCGTGAAACTGGTAACGGTTCGAATTAATGTCACCCCAGAACACTTGCCTTTCCCTGTCAGGTAGGCAGTAACTACATCGGAATCCGATACCCTGTCCCGAAGGACATCCCATTGTGCCCCGGGCATATTGACCCGACCGGACCGCAGCCGGTCACAGTCCATTTATTGTTGAATGATGTGGAAGATCTTGTCTGTGATTTGCAGGTTAACACAAGGCTTAGGGGCGGTGAGGTTTGCACAGCGGTGGAGTCGAGATTACTGCCTTGATGGATGGGCTTAGCCACTTGCCTAGTCACCTGCTTAGCCACTTGCCTAGTCCCCTGCTAGCCACTTGCCTAGTCCCCCGCTAGCAATTTGCCTAGTCCCCTGCTAGCCACTTGCCTAGTCCCCCGCTAGCAACTTGCCTAGTCCCCTGCTAGCCACTTGCCTAGTCCCCCGCTAGCAACTTGCCTAGTCCCCTGCTAGCCACTTGCCTAGTCCCCTGCTAGCAACTTACCTAGTCCTCTGCTAGGCACTTACCTAGTTCCCTGCTAGCAACTTACCTAGTCACCTGCTAGCTACTTACCTAGTTCCCTGCTAGCAACTTACCTAGTTCCCTGCTAGCAACTTACCTAGTCCCCCTGCTAGCCACTTGTCTAGTCCCCTGCTAGCCACTTGCCTAGTCCCCTGCTAGCAACTTGCCTAGTCCCCTGCTAGCAACTTGCCTAGTCCCCTGCTAGCCACTTGCCCAGTCACCGTCCCAAATGCCCCAGTTCTGTCCCAACTGCTTACACGCGGTCTGTTTCCTGTTAACAGTTAATTTAATATTTTCGACTTATTTCGTCTTCTTCAAACCCACATTTACTGCGCCGTCTGTAGACATACACCAACTCATGCTGTTTGACTGACACTCTGGCACATCTCGTCGTTCGTTGTCGCCATGTTCAGGTAGTGCCGTCCCAACTGTTAAACTTTGCATTACGTCAAGCGGTTTCAAGCAACTGTCCGAACACATGTTGTGGAAGTGTAGTTTTCACTTGTAATGTGCGATTTTTAAATTTTCATGGTGGTCTCCACGGTGACTGGTCGTTAAAATACACCAACATCTGTTGTCACTTCAACCGCGCTATTTCCAGTACTCTGTTGCGGTACTGCGCACTGCTCTTGTTTGAAAGGTACTGTACTGTACTGTACTGTACTGTACTGCTGCCACCAGGTGTCAACCCAATTGCAGTAATCTCATGTATCACATCATATAGAGTAAATTTACAGCACCAGTTCCTGTCCAGGTGGTGTAAAGTTTTACTGATCGTGTGTCTGGTCAAAGTGATTATCAATTCGTAGCCACTTTATGTCACTCTTGTACAGTTCCCAGCGTGTCCTGTGCCTTCATGACATCTGGGCGCAAGGAACATGTGCACATTACTGCATTTGCTTCTCTAAGGAATTTTGGAAATATTGTGTGAGTTGAGGGGTAAATGGAGCCGTTTTACTCGGGAAATAGGGCGAGATACAATGATTGGTGTACTGAGCAATG
>Ga0131853_10010823_pt1 | contig 16680 bp, 12 predicted proteins | sample TergutLab28metaG_FD_92764 | JGI IMG/M metagenome (GOLD analysis project Ga0131853, IMG submission 92764) | Labiotermes labralis P1 segment gut microbial communities from Petit-Saut dam, French Guiana - Lab288 P1 (version 2) (version 2) | ecosystem: Host-associated > Arthropoda: Insects >...
GCTAACAAGCATAATCATTATAATTTTGTTGATAATATTCATCAATACTATAAAAAACATAGTGAAGGAGGAATTTCTTCAGCGCAGTTTTAAACAGAACTACATTAGTCGAAAGTTGTTTGAATTGTGTCAGTAGGCGGTTATAAATTTTGGATCCAGAATATGTAACACCCCTCTGAACCAGTGTTAAAACTTGTTGATAATAAGTGCAAATTATCATTTGATCTAGTATGTAACTTGTGAAATTAGTTGAAATAAATTCTTATTTTTTACTACAAAAAGAAGAATGGAGAAAATATACTGTGATGGAATAGGTAATATTCCAAGCTGTTTAAATAGTGGACGACATGTATCATATCTATTGGAATTTGTGATAATTCGTATTATTCGTTTTTGAATTTTAAATATTTTAACACTGTGATGGGAGTTACCCCAAAATATAATACCGTATGATATAACTGACTGAAAATAAGAAAAGTAAACCATTCATAGTACTTCTGGTGATCTTAAGAAAGTAAGCGTTCTAACAATATAACAGGCTTTATTTAGTTTCGGTATTATTTCAGTAATATAATCTTTCCATGATAAAGTAGTATCAATTACTAGGCTTAGAAACCTGGCACTACTGATATTTTTGGTTACTGTATTTGAGATTACTATCTGCTGTTGTATTTCAGCTTGTTTTTTTGTTACAAAATGTAAAGGGTGAGTTTTTTCATAATTTAGGGTTAAACGATTAGATTGAAACCAGTTATTTATTTCTATCATTGCTAGTTGAAGAGTATGTCTAAATTCTGTCTTGTTTTCATTTGTTACGGTAATATTTGTATCATCTGCAAATAGTACTGATTTAGCTGTTTTACTTATTGATACTGGAAGATCATTAATATATATTAGAAAAAGCAAAGGCCCTAACACCGATCCCTGCGGAACCCCGCATTTAATAATTTTCCATGATGAAAATGATTTATTTAAATTATTTGCTTTAATCACTGTTCTTTGGTATCTGTTACTTAAGTACGATTTCAATAATTTAAAAGCTACATCTGTGATTCCATAGTATTTCAATTTTTGCAAGAGTACGTCATGATTTACACAATCAAAAGCCTTTTGGAGATCACAGAATATTCCACCCACAAGTTCTTTTTTTTTAAAGGATAGTTGGATGTTATTTAATAAAGCATATGTAGCCATGTCTGTAGTAGAATTCTCTCTGAAACCAAATTGTTCTTTTGTTAGTATATTGTTTTCAACCAGAAAACAGTTCAATCTTTTATATACGATTTTTTCAATAATTTCTGAGAAGGAAGATAAGAGTGAAATAGGTCGATAATTTGCTATTTCTGTCTTTTCACCCTTTTGATATAACGGTTGTATTTCAGAATATTTTAATCTGTTTGGAAATATTCATGATGATAGCACCTTATTAAATATGTACGTTAGTGGGGATAGTATATAAGGGGCGCTAACCTTCAGGATTTTATTTGAAATTTCATCATACTCATGAGAGGTTTTATTTTTCAGAGAGTTTATTACTTTATTAATCTCGTGTGTAGTAACACCATCCAAATTTATCTGAGAATGACAATGTTTAAAACTCCGTCGTAGATAAGTCATCGGATCATTGTTATTTACGATATTTATCTTAGAGCAGTTTTTAGGTATAAGATTATCCGCCACTGATGTGAAGTAGTCATTAAAGGCATTTGCTATGCCTATTGAATTAGTGGAGGATATTCCATTAACGTTTATTTCTATAGGTCTATTAGGGTGTAGGGTTTTTGTGTTATTTGTAATTTTTTGTATTATACTCCATGTAGTTTTTGTTTATTATCAGTATTTAATGTTAGATTATTATAATACGATCTTTTCGCTATAATAATAACTTTAGATAATATCCGACAATATCTCTTATAATGTGTTTTAAAGTAGGGCTATCGCTATTTCTACATTTCAAATAAAGTCTTCTTTTATTTAAACATGACATTTTTATAACTTTAGTTAACCATGGTTTTAAATTTTTTAAATTATTTTCCTTTTTTAAGGGAGAGCTTGTGTAAAATATTCTAATGTAAGTATTAATAAAGTTGTTATACATTATATTAACATCCTCTTCCACAAAAACATTTATGTATGTTGTGTATTAACGGTACAAAATATATTATACGAACGCTGGGTAGCTCATGAATGTACTACAAGTAGTAATCTGTGTACTAGAGACTTAGACCGGAGAAGTCAGTGTTGTAAATATCGTGGTAAATATTCGTCCCTATCAACAGGAAAACTATCTGGAGCTATTACAAACACGTAAAGTTATTTCCTTTTTCTTATGGGAGTGCATGTGCAGATGATATGTGTTACTGACTTATATGACTGTAAATTCTTACACTAATAATTTCATATGTTATATATGCTTTTGACATGTTCCACATCCTATTGTCTGGTGAAGGCCTTATGTTTCGCAAGGTACGGCATTAAAACGCTGAGAGAGTCGTTGTGAATTCACTTAGACCATCGCAGGCACGCTTTGTGATTTGTTATGTACGTTTGCCGTGGTAGAGTGGAAGTGCTAATCTCTGTGCATTATAGTTGTTCCGGGTTTGGAACTTCTCGTACTTGGAAAAGGATTGGAACGATGTCGCAGTCTGCCGAGTGTGGCGCTACGGTCGTTCCTGAAAGGTACGCAAGTGTGCCAAAACACGACACGGTATGTGTTGTTGGAGACGTAGTGAAAGCGGGTGGCAGACGAAATTCAGAAGGGGTTGGACATTCGCTATCACAGATCATCTATCGCTATACTAGATGATCTGTTTTCGCTCCCACAGATCATCCAGTCCCTTGTGGCGATGAGACGAAGAAACTTTGTGGATTTGTCCATTTTCTCTGCCCTGCACCTCGCCGCGAACATGTAATGAGCCAGGTGTACGTAGTCCCCCTTCCTGTTGTAAGGGCTCAGAAAATCATTCACATGAGTCACATGCTCATTATAGTGCTTGTGTGGGCGCCTGAGCGCTCGTAAACAAAGCCATTGCTGTGGTTAAAGGTGCGGTGAATGTAACATTCCGCGTCGAGATCGCGGTACGCTTCGCAGCAATCACTGATGACCGTAGTGCCGGGTTCGATCCAAGCATCTATTACGGCCATCAAAGTGTCGGCGGTTCTGTCCGGAACGGGAACGAGAAACGTTTTACCGGACTCGCGCCCAACACCGCCAAACACCCACTGTCCATTAACAGGGTAGCCCCTATGATATTTGCGCCTACCGAAGCATAGAGTAATTAAAAATTGTCTAGGAAAAGTTTAAAGTAAACAATTCCTTCGGCATTCCTTTTATAGATTCTTAAAAACGAAATGAAAGATGGAAGTTGTGTTACATACCAGCATTACATTGTACGCGTTGTTATTATTCAATAAATGCTGGTAAATCTTTGTTTTGCAAAAAAGCGTGACACTTTTGGCACAATGAACTGAAATGTATCGTCATTTATTCTGAACTACCAGATGCTGTACTTCATATCTTTACATTGTAATTCCTTCGTTAAGGCTTAATGGGTCACTTTCATTTCACGTGTGCCTATTTAATTTGTAGACAAAATAAGTTTCTTTTTCTGTATTCTTTAAAACAATTTTCATGATTGCGCGTATACTTTTGGACGGGTATGGAGCAGACATTGGCCCATCGCCTTACAAATTTGATTAAAACCTTGACATAATGTACCATAAATAGAATCTTTTTCTTAATTGTATATGTTTCACGAAATATTCCATAATGCTTGTCACAGATCTTTGATAGTGTAATACTCGCCTGAACCCCCTATGGTCTTTGTGTCTGTCGAAGAATGATTGATTGAAGGGAGTCCGCGAAAATAATCGGATACCCTGAGGTTGGAGGGAGGTGCGCGCCTAAAAGGTTTTCGCGCGGCCTGTGAGAGTCGAATGGCCTTGAACCATTCATTTAAGGATTCAAACATTCAACATTTTTAAAATCTTTGAGATTATAATTGGTAAATATTAATCAGTATAATTAGTAAGTAACATTTGTTAATATTTTCCATGAAAAGTTTTTGACATAAGAAACTTAAAATTGATCCTTGTGGAACACCGTGTTTGACGTAAGAAACTTAAAACTGATCCCTGTGGAACACCGTGTTTCGGGAGACTTGCTCTCCGTTGAGGAGCGACTGTAGCGCCAAACTTGGCAGACTGCGACATTGTTGCACTCTTTTTCCAAGTACATTTTAAATTTCGGTACTGTGCCGTTACGGTCTGTGACACTTTAGTGCTGATCCATGCTCTTTAGTTGGCAAGCTGTCATATCTAGAAATAAGTTAACTGAAGTCGATGGGTTGTTACTCTGTAATCTAACGTACGATTGGGGAATGTTGCTGGTGTTTGGTAGGTCTGTGTTTTATACTTAAAATTCTCAAGTCAGCTATTGTAGCTCAGCGACTTGCACGTGTCTGGCGGGTAGCCGGATATCACTCTTCGTGGTTGAGGTGCAGGATTGTTTTAACTGTAACCTCTGTAAACATTCCTTTATTTTCAACTGACGCTAGATTTACGACTGTGTGTGGAAGGTAGTGGAATATACCTACTTCATTTGGAACGTAAAAGTCGGCACAATGAAAGCAACCATATCGGAAACGGGCTTGCCAACAGGAAACTCGATTTGTTTATTTTTTAGTTTAATTTAGGTCCATACATCCCATTTATGTACATACTATGGAAGTGGAAAAAGTCACGTACAATGTGCATCTTCAGGAAACTTACAAATTGGTATAACTAATATCAGGTTAAAAAGAATACTTATCAACAACAGTAATACCTTACATAAATTAACATTATACACAAAACATTAAAAGATTGCATAAGATAATACAATAAATAAGTTTAAAAGTCACAGTCCGTATAGTAGGATTTGCATGTCCTTGGCTTCATTATATTCAATTGAATATAAAGGATGATATAAAAATCTCTTGAGAGATAATTTGAAGTATTTCATATCATTGACCAAGATTTTTATGTCGTGCTAAGTGATTTTTAGTACCCGATATATAAGGTCCTTTATAGAATTTGGTTATATTTACAGTTGGTAGATGTAGATATGTGTTGTTCATGGTTTTGTATTTATGTATTTCCCTGTTTGAGGTGAATAAGTGTTTGTTTTTAACTGTAAATAAAATTAGAAAAATTTTTGGGAATATGTCATAATTTCAATGTTTTTAAAATCTTCCCTACAAAATACCCTTACTCCAGTGTTAGGTATGATTCTAACAGTTTTCTTTTGTAAAATAAATAATTTATTAACATTGGAAGATCTTCTCCAGAAAATTATGCCTTAACTTAAAATGGAATGTGTATAAGCATAATAAATAGTTCTTAGTGTATATTGGGGTACAATATGTTTTAGATTTCTTAAAGCATTAACAAGCAGAGAATAATTTGGTTGCGATCTGGTCTATATGGTGGTTACAAGACTGTCTCATTGATAATTAGTCCCCAAAATTTAGTCTCAGTGGAATATGAAATATATTTGTGTTCATATTTAACTTTAGTTTTAACCTGATAATTTTTGGTTCTAAATTCCACGTAGTGGGTTTTATTGAAGTACAGTATGAGTAAATTGCTGTTAAACCAAGAGATTATGTTGCGGAAAAATTGATTGATATCAATATTAAAATCTGAATCGTTAGAATCAGTTATTAATAGACTGCTATTGTCAGTGAAGAGAACCATACTATTATTGTTTATAATTAATTTTGGCAGGTCATTTATATAACGAAGAAAAAACGGGGCCAAGAATTGAACCTTGAGGTACACCATTTTTTATCAATTCCCATTTCGAAGAGCTATTAGTATTCATATTATTATTAAGTATTACTTTCTGATATCTGCAGGTTAAATAGGATTCGATTAGTGTTTTAATTTTTTCTTCAATGCTGTAGAATTCTAGTTTATCCAATAGTATTTTGTGATTCACGCAATCAAAAGTTTTTTGAAAGTCACAGAAGATACCTCCAATTTTTAAATTATTGTTCATAGCGGTTAAAGTGGTATTTATTAACGAAAAGGAGGCTTGTTCAGTTGAGTACCAAGTTCTAAATCCTTATTTTTCATTAACTAAAATAAAATTAGTAGTTGTATGGTCAAGAAGACTTCATATATAATTTTTTTATAACTTTTGAAAAGGAGGTAAGCAAATATATTGGCCTATAATTAGTTGTGTCTGGATCATCACCTTTTTCAAAAATTGGTTTATTAATGGCGTATTTTAACCTATCAGGAAATATACCTGTATTTAAAATTGCATTGCAGATATATGTAAGCGAGGATATAACGTATGGTGCACTTAATTTTAGTATTCGAGTAGAAATTTCATCATATCCACTGGAATTTTGGATTTTAAGGATTTAATAATCTTTTCATTTTCATAGATGTATGCATAATACCAGCTTATTTTGGGTAAAGGTCGGTGGAAGCAATTTGTTAGATAGCTTATTGGGTTAGGTTCTTTTATGTTAGTATGTTTATTATTTCCTGAATTAAGTGATTCAGCAATAGATAAGAAATAGCTATTAAATATATTGGCAGTTGTGTTTTGATTAGTTATGTCTTTGTTATCTATCCTCAAAGATATTGTATTTTTACAGAGGTAGGGTTTCCCATTTTCATGATTTATAATTTTCCAGGTATCATTCTATTGTTGGAATTGAGAATAATTTTATTACAGTGTAATTTTTTTAGCAGAAAGAATTACATTAGAAAGAAGTGTACAATACCTTTTATAATATGTTTTGAGGTTTGGATCATTACTGTGCCTACATAAGAGTAAGAGTTCCCTTTTGCTCCTACAGGATACCTTAATCCCAGTTGTTATCAAATGTTTATAATTATTTTGGGTTTTAGTTACTTTTTTTGGGAAGCTGGAGTAATAGCACCTTAGGTAGGTATTAAGAAAATTATTAAATATTTAATTGACATTGTTGTTCCCAAATACATTATCCCATTGTTCATAGCTTAACTGTAGTTGAAAGTCAGCAATAGTATTATTATCAAATCTTCTAGTATGAACGTATTATATACTATTATATGATTTAGGTAAGTTAAATAGTGTCAGAATTTGCCCATCATGATCCGAAAGTCCATTCGAGCAAGGTTTGATAATATAACTCCTTCTTTTATCAATAAATATATTATCGACTAGTGTAACAGAATTGCTGACTATTTTTGTAGAAAAAAAAAACAGTTTCAATTGATTATAAGTACCTAAAAGATTGTCTAGTTGATTCTTTTTATTATTGGATTCTAAATAGTTAATATTTATATCACCACATATAATGAATTCTGAGTTATGTATATGAAGAGAATTAAGTATAATTTCTAGTTTATTGAGAAAGCATTCAAAATTACCACATGGAGCCCTATAAATACATATAATAATTACTTTTCTTTTCTGAATATTAAGTTGAATTGTGGCTATTTCTATATCTTGTTCCTTGCTATATTTTAGTAAATCAATATTATTGAATTTTAAAGACTCTCGGACGTAAATACATATGCCCCCCTGTTTTAAATTCTTCCTACAATAGTTGGCACCTAATTTATATTTGGGAATATGTGTATTAACTAATTCATAGTCTTTTAAGTGATATTTAGTGAAACATCAAATGGGGTGCTTCTGCAGATAGTGAAAGCAGAAACTCATTTATTTTGCCCTTTAAACCCCTAATATTTGATGGTAGATCATAAATCAGTTATTTATTTAATCATTCTTAGCATGTTTTATATATAACTGTTTAGAATCATTTTTACTTGATAGATTGGTTTTTGAGTTAGTTAAGCTGTCAGTATCAATATTCACCATAAAAAATCACTATTCCTTGAGATTGTGGCTTTGTTCTGCCTATTAGAGGCCTCACATTTACATTCAGATCCTGTGAATTCCTGTTGGCTGTCCAGAATCTGAGTTCAAGGAGATTCTAGTTTTGAGGGTTTATCCACAGCAGTTTTTCGATTAGACATGTGAGTGGTATTCACAGTAATGCTCTTAGTAATAGACTCACCTTTCCATTGTTGGGGAATTACAGGCTTGTCATTTGAACTGCACTTAATGATCTTGTTAATTTGGGAGGCTATTACTTTAGCTAGTCCTTCTTTACCCACATTATTTAAGTGGAGGCCATGCTTAGTGAAATACTTTCTATTAAAGTTCATTTCCACCAAATCACCATGGCTAAATAACTGAGCTCTTTTGCTTAGTTTATTGTTGAAGTCCTAAATTTCAAGGTTAATTTGAGAATTCATTGCAAGATCATGTCTAAGAGGATGTTTTCCATTATTATATTGGTATTTGTATATTTCTGAGTAAATTGTAGCATATGGACTAAAGCACTCTTTCTTTTTTCAGTGTTATTGTCAAGGTCATTTGACCCTCCATTGACCACAATTATGTCCTTCCCTAAATGCTTAAATTCCGTTTCTTGAGAGTGCACTATTTGCTTGATATTGGCCCCAGGTTTGATGAAACTAGAAACCACAAAGTTGGTATTAAGATACTGATTAATTTTAGGCGCAGACCCTTTAAGATGACTATCACCAATTATATGAGCTTTATGATCACATTTGATAGATTTATCAGGTTTAGCACGTCGGGGCATGGACTTAGTTTTAGAGTGTTTTTGGATATCACTATTCTTAACTATTCCATTAATTATCGTGGGAATTTTGTTGCTGCCAGTTTGATGGCATATAGCGTTCTTCAAGGTGCTAGATGTAAAAATGTTCTCACGATTGTTCACTGTAATCACTTCATCCTGGCTCACTTTGAGGTTATCCAGTGGTGAGAAGTGATTTGATTATATGGTTGACAATTCCGCCTTCCATTGTGGAGATACTTGACTTCGAAAGTGCGTGAATTTAGTGTGAAAGGCTTAACCCCTATTTTGGTGCGTTGCATGTTACTTCTGTTATGTTGGGCAACAAAAAACCCAAAACTGTGTAGTTCCCATGTGCTTTTTCACGATGTAAAATGAAAACATGAATTGTAACGTGCTTGATAAGTATCTTAATTTAATATGTAAATAAGGTGAAATCTCAACCAAGTGATGTATGTGGGTTGGGAGTTAACATGTTTTTTCACTACCTATTGTCATATTGCATTATCAAATGAACATTTAAACTTCTAACGTTGGTCGTCTGTAAGTAATTCTTTTCATGATGATTTAATTCTTGTTGAGTGTGATGCATGTCAATACATAAATAGTTACCATTTTTGGAGGAGTTTGGTGCCTCTATTTTAAGTTTGTAAGCAGTCCTAGAAGGATAGCCACACAGGACAAGTGGTAACATTATGAGCAAGGGCTGTTGTGGAGGGAGACAAATAGGGGCCTGCTTGCGCATCTCAGTCAAGATGCCTGAGAGTTCACACTGCGTGCCGTGTGTAGTGCAGCACCACTTCTCTGCCAAAAGGTGGTGTTTTCCCCTGTCTATTGTACTACCGTGTGTGGCGTTCAGCACTTCCCTCCGCCTCACCAATTTTTCCACCGCACTCTCCACCACCATTTCTTCTTACGTCCAGTCTGCCGCCCTCTCCCATCCATGGACATTGTTGGTCCCTCCAGGTAAATCGCACCTGCCCCACCAGCAAGTTATCTGCACTCAAGATTTACTACGTGGTGTTTCATGTGCATTGCGAAACATACACGGACAGTACATAATACTCATAAATAAAACTCAAATTCATGGGCTGGCTGGATTGATTAGAATGGTTTATGTTAACTAAGTATATAAATTTGAAGTTGTGTGTGTGTGTGTGTGTGTGTTGCTATGAAGGTAGATGAGGGCATGGTGTTATAGCTCCACTGATTCAACCTCAATACCCGATGGGGGTGAGTGGTCACCTTCACACCCTGGCCACTTTACCCTCAGGGATAGAGCCCCGGGCAATTTTGGATATTATGGAAATCTAAATCTCTTCTGACTTCTGGGAACTGAAGCATGATTCCTCACCCCACTAGCCCCTGTCATAGTCAGTGTACCAACTGTGCCGTTGAGGTTCCCATGTTACACTAGGCAGTTAAATAAAACTCTCAGGTGCTTCTCTGAATGATCAGTGTATTGTAATGTTCTTACCAAAAATGGTTCTAAGGTGATAATCTTCTTGTATGAAGTGGATTGTGGAAGTAATATGGTGTCTTGCATGTAAGGATAGGAATTTTGAGATTGTCATGGTGGTAACTAGAGAGAAGTGTAAAACTTTGTAGATAAGTACATGTACCAACCTACATGGTGTGACATTCCAGAAGATTTTAATCTTCAGGGGAGGAATATATCACCATGAGATAATTCTTGTATTCTTGCAGCTGCACAGTTGATAGTCTTCAACAGCACAATTGTTAATTGTTACAGTGTGTATGTCTGGCGTCTCACATGGACAAAATGGAGATCAAGAGGTGATGGAATCTAATTAATGAAGCTGTGAATTATGATGATGGATTCTTTGACCTTCTTGATTGTTGTGGGTTTGCTGCATTGTGCACTTTTCTTCTTTGACACTTTGTTCAAGGTAATTATAACACAATGACAGAACTTTATTGGGGCTGTTTTTGTTGTTTCTGTGTTTTTACCTTTTTTAGTGACAGCTAAATACACTGGGGTGGAATGCAAGCAACAACACATTGATGTACTTGGAAGACAGACAGATTTTTCTGCCCATATGCATCATACAGTTATTTTATATGGACATCAGTCAATGCTAACATTTAAATGACGTGCATTCACGTATACGAACACACATCAGAAGAGCCTATAAAAATTCATTTTGTATATGCAGGCAACAAGCACATTTACTGCGGTTTTAAGACATGCCACATAATGTTGGTTTTAGTTCCCACAAAATGCCATGTTGTTGTGTAGTTAATAAATACTGTTTTTCTGCAGGATTGTTGCGTATATTGTATGGCAGTCATACGCTTATTTCGTTGTCTTGCTTTTTTAAGAGTTGAGTGTTAAAATGTAGATTTTACCTTGTCTAAGCGTATTGCTTGTATACTTACTAATATAACTTGAACTGTGCCCATGCTAAAGACCATCTCTTGACCAGGTGTCATGTACTATGGTCACACGCGGCACAAGGGTCAAGACCATGAGGACTCCGGACAGTAGCCACCCTTGATTTTATGTATATTTCTCTTAATGAGGGCGCACATTCTTGCTTGTGATGTCCAGTGGAGATGCACAGATCAGCCAACAGGGTTTGTCTTCTGGCTCCTGAGTCTTTGCCTTCTTGTAACTCACACCTTTCACATATAACAAAACTCCCGTACACTTGACACGGGGATTATTACGAGTGCGAGCAACCTGCCCAACTCCCTTTCTTAACCTGAGGTTTAAGTTCATTCCCTCCTGGAACAACTTGTGTGATACGTTCCTTGTGGCAAATTCATGCCTGCCTTAGTTTAAAAAAATAACGTCCTAGGATCCCATCCTCTTTTAAATCCACTTGCTGACTTACTAGGTGTAAACGATAGGGGATATCTATCCCTCCTTCCCATATCCAAGTCTCTATGCTGCCATGGGTCTCAATTATGAATTCTTGTACACACTGTATGTGTACCCTGTCCTATGGCTCAAACTCATCTTTCCCCAACAATTTATAGCTCTTAACTAGGTTAATGTCAGCTCTGCTGTCTAATAAAAAATGTAACTTATATCCCTGTTTCTCATCTAGTTCCAAGGTAATATAGTCACTCTGTTCCCTATTCACGCACCCTACTGAGTAGTGGAAGGAGACAGTCGGGCGGCTGCTGTCCATCCGCCTCACCTCGTTTCCCAACATCCTTTGGTTATCATTACTTTCCGTTCCTTGTGGAGGTTTCTGACAGTTTTGGGCCATGTGACCTTTCTTGCCGCATTGGAAGCAGGTAACCTGGCCTACGGCTCCAGATCTGCTAGCCACAATAGGGTTTACTTGAGCTTCCACTTTGTTTTGCAAGTAACACTCGTGACTTGAGTGACCCACTTTTCCACAGTTACTACATCTACATGTGGAAATGCGTTCTGTCCATTATTTCTGTTGCTTCGATGCTATGGCACTCTTTCACTAGGGCGGTCTCAGCTCTCTTGTTGAAATTTTGGTAATTATGGCTTCACACTATCTTCTGAATTCGATCAGAGGCTAGTCCTTGAATGAAGAAAATTCGTAAGCAGTTGGACAAATCCATTATGCCCTCTTGTGACCCTTCACTGCAATCTAACAATGCAGCTTTGCGAAACCGCAACCCCAAGATCTGAATTTTGTGCATCCAGTCCGCTACCTTTTCATCCTTCCCTTGTCTGGTCTTAAAGAATTGACTCCCTTGGAAGTCTAGGGTTCATTTTTCTATATAAATGTTTTGCAGGTTCCTGTGACTGATGGCCATTCTTGGCTCTCCTTCAATGTGTGTTAGCATGAGTTTATACAAAATGGCCTCTTGGCCAGAATGCAGTATCTACATTCTCAGTGAATGCCAGAATCTCCTGCTTATTTCCTTTAAACAGCTGAACCGACTTTAAGGCTTCCCCTACACTCGTAAAGTCTCCATTCATTCTAGAAACTTCACTGTTCACCGCACATCGGGAACTCGAACTTGGAGGGTCTGTAAGTAGGAATTAGTTGAGTAAAGACTCACCCTAGCCTGTTTGATGTTCCAGAGTTGCTGCTCCTGATGGCGTATGCCTCAGCCCTGTTCTTGGCTCTCCCTTGAACCCTGGACTGGCAGTATTGGCTCTCTTGAATCATGGGTGCCTCTTGGGTGATGTTGGACTCCCTTGCTCTCCTCCTCGTAGGTGCATGTTCATGTTGCCTTAACCCCACTTCTGACACTAAGTAATTCTGTTGTATCTGGTGTGGTCCTGGTGGGGAACGTATCATAGACGTTGTTCCAGGAGGGACGGAGCTCAAACCTCGGTTTAAGATGGAGTTGGGCAGGTTTCTCGCACTCATAATAAACCCTGTGTCAAGTGTACAGAACTTTATTATATGTGAAGAGTGTGAGTTACAAGAAGGTGAGGACTCAGGAGCCAGAAGACGGACCCTGTTGGCTGATCAGTGCGTCTCCACTGGACGACATCGCAAGCGGGAATGTGTGCTCTCATTAAGAGAGATAAAATCAAGGGTGGATTGTGTCCTCATGGTCTTGACCCTTGTGCCACGCGTGACTGTACTACGTGACACCTGATCATGAGATGGACTTTAGCACAGGCACAGTTCGAGTTACTTTAGTCAGTATACAAGCAATATGCTTAACCTTTTGACGCCTAATGTCAACTACAGTGGTCGTACCGCAACACTAACCTCTAAAGTTGCATTTTATATATTTATTCAACAAATATAGGTACTGAATATTTTAAACATGGTATATATTCTCCGTTTTTTTTTTCTCTTCAAAATGCAGTTTGTTTCATAATTTTAACATATTTGGTTCCTGTATTATTCACATTTTGTATACAGGGTGTGCTAAAATTAAAAAAATAATTCCGGCGCCAAAATGTTAAACAAGGTAAAATCTACATGTTCAACACTCAACTCTTAATAAAGCAAGACAATGAAATAAGTGTATAACTGTCATACAAAATTTGCAACAATCCTGCAAAAAAAACAATATTAACTACACAAGAATTTATTTCATTGTTGTATATTTTTTTGTTCAGTGATACTTTTTCATACACCATGCTGAAAATTTAAATACAAAACAGGTCATTTAGAAGTTAACAGGATCAAGGGAAATGGGTGATCATGTTTATGGAGTTTCATATGATTGACTAGTGTGTGTTGGTCATTCATCAATTTGCATGCTAATTTAATTGAAATGTTCTGTTTCAGAGTTGTTCCCACCATCCATATTTATACTTCTTAGAAAACACAGGCCTCCGAGTTGAGGCATTCAGACTGCAGTGGTTCACGACAGCTTTCAATAGATTTTTTCAAAAATGTGGATCTTGGAGACCAAAACTTCTTGACCGTTGGTTTACTGTTGGAACAAGTTGTTCCTTGGCATTGCTTCCAGTTGCAATGTACATTGTCATCAGGACTGCAGTTAGTGCATGGCAGAGAAGCATTGGCACTGGTGACACAAAACCGTCACTTGTATTGGAACCTATGGTTAATAAATATATGTACTAACTTTAACATTACTGTAATCGAATGTGGTGTCTTTTACTTTGGTAGGGAGGTACCATCTTTGGTATAGAATGTGGGTCGTACACATTGAGGGTATAGGTGGTAGGTCATTTGAAACATTGGTACATTTTTACCAAACTGAATAGTGTCACAACCCAGATCATAGCCTAGTACTTAACACTGTGAATACTTGATTATTGTATGTGATTTTGTGTTGTGTTTGTTTACTTGCTTGTTTTGCATGCTTGCTTACTTGCTTCTTGTATTCAGAAGAGAGAGCATTTGGTCATTTACTTTGAAGGAAGCCTAGAGATTGTGTATCAGAGTGAAGTGAATGTCGTACTGTACAAAAAAGCCTTGTTTTATGTTGCAGTTGTGGTCTTGAAAAAGTAGCTGTAAATTGAAAGTGATATTGCAGTAAGCAAGAGAGGCTTAAATGAATGCTAATAATGCAACCAAAGGATGTTACACTGAAAATGAGAGAGTGCAAATTGTAGTGATGTAAATTGGTAAGGAGTAGTAAAACAGAAAGGCATAAAACAAGGCCTTGGTTGAGGTTTTGAGACAACTAGGAAGAATCATGGATTCAAGTATAATATTAATGAAAATGTTAAGGGTATTTAAGACACAGTTATAAGTCCTTAGGCTTCTGTAGCAACCGAATTTTACGACTATTTTGAAGTTGTTTACTCCTTCGTTTTAATAAACTTATTTTGTTTTATGAAACCAGCTACATGCACATATAACATTTAATATCTGATAACATTAATGAAACTAATTACAAAATTCTTACTATCTTCTACTGAATCAACTAATTGCATGTATAACATACACTGTTGTGTGTGTAATATGTGTATTTAATTGGTTTAGTAAAAGAAAATAAGAATTTTATGACTAGTTAGTAACATATCAGGTGTGACATTGGCTTCTCTGCACATGTGGAGATTGAGTATTGGTGATACTTACAGGTTAATTAGCACAAGACATTTCTTGATATTCACTTGAGATATATATATATATATATATATGTATTTGATATCTAGTTTATCCTTTGTATATCTTTTTGTCCTTTCAGGTTACATTCTTGTTTATTTAAGTTTGTTATTCAAGGATGGTCTCACTAAGATATACTATTGGTGACAGATGAGGGAGTGAGTGTGGAGTATTGGTGGAATGATACTGATGGGAAGAAATCAAAGTCCTGGGAGAGGGGGGGGGGGAGCTGTTGGACATACTGTTTTTGTACTATGTATGTTATGTATTTATCCCTCATATGACACCATTTTGAGTTATGAGCTACCATTTGTTTATGTATTTGAAAACTGCATATTTAACCAACCATACTTTTTTGCATATACAAATATTTTGATTTGTTGTAGTCATTGTCGTGCAGGCATAGCTTCAGTAGAACACTGCAATCAGGTGGTGAGAGAATAATTGTAACATCAGATTGTGAGGGTGGAAGGTGGGTGGAGCAGTCTGAGGCAATTCAAAAAGGATCCTGTGGTCATCAATCATTGATTTTTCCCCCCAGCCTTTCATGTTGACAGCCTTCTTCAGTACTTTATATTTCATTAAAACGTGTCCTTCCTGTTTGTGTCCACATTTTCTCTTTTATGCTGTTTGTTTTTCTCCCACCTGTGTTCTGTCCATCTTGCCATTGGTCTTCCATATGAATATGTTTTGAGTATTATGCTTTCAAATCCTGTTGTTTTTTGTGTGTAAATCTTGACCATAACACTCAGTCCTTAAATTGACTGATTTTGTTTTACTGTTTTTTGCTTCCAGATCTATTTCTATGTCTAATTTTTTATATTATCTCGTATTCCTTTCTTAACCCTTCCCACACTGGTTTTATTTAAAGAATGTGGAAGATGATTTGGTTTTCTGTGAATGAATTTATATGAATGCTGAAATAAAATCGAATGCACATTTGCTAGGTTTATTTAAATCACAGTTAATAATTTATATTGTTTAAAAGCCCCAAATTCTTGACTTTTAACTTCTGATAGATGGCAAGACACAGTTCCTTCCCAAACACCAGATGCAGACTAGAAAGGCCAGTGTTTTTAAGCGAGGTATCTTGTGTGGAATGTATTAGTACCCTTGTGCTAGTACAATAGTAATATGAGTTGGTGGTTTCATTTAACTTCAGATCCCTGGAGTGAATTTGCCAATAAGTGACATTGGCTATTATTTGGTGACTCTCATCACTTGCAGTGTTGTGCATGAACTGGGTCATGCTGTTGCTGCAGTAAGGTATGAGCCTTAAGTTTAGTGTCTTCACACTCTGTTGTCTTACTGAAGCACAAGTACAGTAATCCCTCTCTAACCAGAGAGTCTCTTACTGCACAGTTCTTGTTCGTATGGTTTTTGCACCAAAGTGCTGTTTGAAATTGGCTGCATTGGTATGCATTCTGTATAGTGATGTGTATTATTACATGCTGCATTGGTATGCATTCTGTATAGTGATGTGTATTATTACATGCTGCATTGGTATGCATTCTGTATAGTGATGTGTA
>Ga0131853_10010824_pt1 | contig 16680 bp, 9 predicted proteins | sample TergutLab28metaG_FD_92764 | JGI IMG/M metagenome (GOLD analysis project Ga0131853, IMG submission 92764) | Labiotermes labralis P1 segment gut microbial communities from Petit-Saut dam, French Guiana - Lab288 P1 (version 2) (version 2) | ecosystem: Host-associated > Arthropoda: Insects >...
CCGTAACCGTTCAACTTTGGATATAGGTGTTTTGGGTTATATCGGTATACTTTAACATAAGGAACACCCTCCCGAAGTCTGGCACATTCCTCCTGGGACACCCTGTATATATATATATATATAGCTGCGGAAAGCCAGTTGTTGATATAAGGCAGTCTGTATGGTACTGTGTTAACATTTGTACTTTGTAAATACTTTATTTTAATTATTTAAACACTGGCTGCGAAAAGGATTGTATATATATATAGGACCCTCAACCAAACAGAAAAGAACATTTGTTTAAAATGAGGTACGAGTTTGATTATGAAACGACAATTATTCTCATTTTTTAAAAAAAAAAACTAGGCACGTAAAGTCTTCCACTACATAAAACAAATGTTACCCTTTTGTGATGGACTGTAGAATATGCGGCTTCATATGTAGTCCAGAGACGACTATTTAAATTGAATATTTAATAAAAATAATCCCACACAATTTGTAACATGTTTAATATGAGTAAATAAGAAGGTATTTTGTCGGGAATGTGAAGAGAAAAAAAACGCTGGTTCAGGATGGTCTCTGATAAAACGATAGAGCAGGAAGAAACAGGTTTGGAATATTCGACTCCAATGCAAGTGTCGACGCTTTTAGAACTGTCTGTACATGAGTTTGTACGTGAGTTCATCGTTTATTTCCAGTCACACAACAATACCACTAAAACTGAAGCCCATAGAGTAGACCTATGTGCATAGGTGCTCTTGTTCCAAGTCCGTGATTTCTTATAAATATAATTTATCCCTGTTCCACACGTCTGTTAGGAAATTACTCACCCCTGTTTACACAGATCTAGAGGGACTAAGTTTATCACGTTATAAACCACAGGCATGTTATGTGACAAGGCTACTGGAAAATATATCTCTTTTAGACAAATTTTTATAATTACACTGCGAAAAAATCGCACGAGGTCGGTTTTCTTGACAATTTTAACGGATGATACTAACAGGAGATTAAACAGTACAAACAAGCGCAACAACCCTGATGATTAGGAAGCTGTCTTCCGCAGAACTGAAACCAGAGTATCATCACATTTCAAGAACAATGCGGTTGTTCAGTTTGTCACAGCGCACACTACTGTAAAAAGTGCGAGGTGTTGAAACGCTGTGGTTGTGGCTGTCTGAAATTGACGTATCGTGGGTGGAAAGGTCCGAGAGCGGCCTCGTTGGTTGAGGACGGGGCAGCTGCGGCGGCATTGCGGTGGAAGTGTGGTAGTCGGAACAGACGTAACTTCCCGGACAGCAGGCGGTGCTGGGAGCCGGTACAGCTGGGCAGCTGGAGCGACTGTCTGTTGAGCAGCCAGTAGAGCGCCGGGTTTATAGCGGAATGCGCGTGACCCAGCAGTAGACAGAACGGCAACACAGCACGTGCCATGGCAACGTCAGAGGATGGGCACAGTTCCACACACAGCGTGCACCCCATGTATGGAAGCCAGCAGCCGGCCAACACGGCCACCTGTGCAAAGAAACCTGTGTGATCGGAAGGAGGGGTCCATTTCGACAGACATCGGTAACGGTGTCATCATGGCGAATGGCGTAAAAGAAATGCCACTACCAAAAATAACATTCAGTTTAAACACCAATTTGAATTGTTTAAAACCAGCGCTAATGTAGCGACTTTACAGCATCTAAAGAGTTGAACTTGGTTCAACGAACGCTGCAATCCAGACCGAGTCATGGAATCTTAGCCACTCTCTGAAATGTTGGATCGGCAGTGGGACGTCCCTTTTCGAAGCCTTTGTGGCCCATACGTTATAACAATTGGCACGCCATCAATGGAATAAGACCGATTTCCAGTGACATATTTTACTCTTTTTTTTTTTGAGTAGGCTCACCATGTACTTCAGAGGTACGGAAACAATTCTAATGTATTAATTGTATAATTTTCCTTACTTTCACATTTATTAGGAGTCATCGAGCAACTGGCTAAATTTGTGACGTTTGTGACAAATAGTCGGGGCGTCCTCGGCTCGAAGTCTTGGCTGGGATACCGACGATCCTGAGGTTCTTTGTCGATTTCCTCAGTCCCGCTAGGCCAGTGTTTCTCAGCCTATGTTTCGCGATCCAAATTTGGGTCTCGAAGCTATTGTGAGCTGCACATAAATTCTGAGGCTGGGAACACTTGATAGGGACGTTACGATTTTACAGAATTTGTACGAAATGACCCAAAAAGCTAATACGATGGGCTTTATGAACTATGGAGTGTATAAGACGGGTGGGACAAACTTGACGAAATGCATAGTACATTAATAAAAGGAAGGCTAAGGAGCGTGCGTTGTGCACCGTACGGTAACAACAGCAGTAGGACTTAGAAGTGGATATTTTAAATATTGACAAAAAAATGTTACGTATCGAGAGTGCCACTTGACTTAAGAGTGTTATGATCGGCAGAACAGTAGTAGTATAAGTTTGACGGGTACAGCGAAAGAGTGAGACAGAAGGTTAAAACAATCTCCGAATAATAAGTACGGTAGGGGTACGGTTATTTGACAGGAGTAACTTGACGGAGACGGTAGGATATCTGCGTTCTTTTACCACGACATAAAGCATAAGGTGTAGGTAAAAATATGCTGGTTTTTGTAAAACGAGTAGGGAATGTGTTTTTGTGGTGACGGAAGTATTGAAAAGGAGAGGAAGTTGAAGAAAGTGGGATAATAAAAATGCCACGTACAAGAGGTTTTGGTGTTAGGCCCGTTTTAATGAAATATTTAGAAATGTTAAATTGGGATTTTAATTAAAGACATTTAACTATTAAAGAGAATGAGGATGATATTAAAAAGTAAAATTATTACACAAATAGGAATAAGCGAAAACAAGTTAAATGCGAACTGGAAGGACCGGAATGAAAGACTGAAACCAATGATCATGAAACTAGTAAAGCAATCCCATTACAGGCCTGGACAGACCCTGAGGGTTCCAGGAGGTTGCGGATTCCAGATTTCAAGACAATCGGCACACGAAGGTGGTAAGGTTGTCAGCCCTACGCACCGGCAGACTTTACCGCCAGGAAATATTCCTCGTATTCATTTCTGTCCGAGGCTGAGTCAACCCCAGGGCCATAGTGCGGCCGGAAGGATTATGTAAATGAAAAATTCCAGTGAAACCATCGGGAATCGAACCTGCGACCTTCCAACTTGTAACGCAGTGCCTCAGCCAACTGCGCCACCGCATACCCTATGAAACTAAGTGCATTAGAATAAATAACGTAGAGCAAGAACAATCTATTCACCCTTTGCAACGAGCCTAGCGCAGATGTAACTTCCATCCTATGTGAGGATACCTACCAAACTAACCCAGTCTAAGCTGGGTACAAACTGCTGTAATTGGAGGACTAACTTCATAAATGTCTATTATTCGCTATTCAGTCTATTCACATGCTACTTGTTTATGTAGCTACAACTGTGCATTTGATATTCAAACTACCACCTTCAAACACCGACGGTGTTACATGTTGTTTCCACTGAAGCCCTTTGTAACGTTCTTCATCACAACGTAAATTTTAGGGAAATAACTTTACATTTAATGCAACCTTTTCCCCAGAAAAGGACTGAGCAGTCTTCAATCATATTAACATTCCACGTAAAGCTCATTTTCTTCATGTAACATGTCATTTTTAAGGTACTAACCCTCAAAAGTGCCCACCTGTAACAACTTCGTAACTTACATTCATTCAAGCCCAGAAAAAGTTAACGGTTCTCCCTGAAAGGTGAGGTTTGAGATGTCGTGCCAGTTATTTGCGTTCTATGATTTTGGGTGAATGATGGACACTTTTGCTCTAAACAAAGAGGTAAACTATTTTTCAGTCGTGGGATCAATGATCAGAGAATAGTATGTGTTCGGGCTGCTAGGAAGTATATTTGTAATAGCGGTCAACTCAAGTCTGAAGAATGTGGATATTTCAGCAATAATACAAAAGCTGTGGGCCCGTGGTTAGGGTTTTCTGGCGTACTAGTTCACGAGTACCGGCTTATTAAAAAAATTAATTTAATGTACGGGAAGACCATCTAACAATTTCCAGGGTTTTATTACGTATTAAACTACAAGGTGTTCAAATTAATAGTACTGTACAAAGCGGTCAGTAACCTACGTCAACCAAATCCATACGCTATACAAAACAACATATTTTCCTGCTCCATGAAAATCCCATCATGTAACCGCAAATATCGTTTACATTTAAACGTACACGTGTGTCCCAAATACCCACTTTCCTTGTTTATACCATAGGTTTAAGTTCTTACACTGTGATTTGATGTAGAACGCCTACAGACAATATTTCGACTGACCCGTGTAACAGATCTGTCGGAGAAGTTGCCGAAAGAGCAAGGCGCCAGAACGAATTACTCTCATGCGTCGTCTTCATGAGCGCTTCAACCTACTAATTGAGTTGCTGTTCCTGAACGTCATAAATAAGCTTAAAGTTACCCTGATAGTAGGTGCTTAGTCGCTTGGGTGGGTGGTGGGACTTCCTACACCATGCGTGTAACGAATACATTCGAGCGACCCTCTCCTAAGAACAAAGTTCACATTGTTAGGGCAAAGTTTATATTCCATTGGCAGAAAATACCATGCCTGATATGCCAGTTTATTTCAACCCCTTAAGACAGAGTGGTTACCTTGTGTACCGCCAGATTCAACGTCAAAATGTTTGTATTTTCCACCAATTGTATTTTTGTGTTTCGTATAATTCTCTCAGTAAACGGATATTATTTCTCCAAAGAGAATTCATCGACTGCTTGTTGTAATGTAGAGAGCCAGTTCTTTGAGATCTGGAGCTTGATTTTGTACAAATTTTAGACAAATTCTGGGCTTTAACAGTTAGAAAATCAGCATCCCTTTTTAGAGGAATTACTTGCTAATATGTCTTCCTCTAAGTCTAGAACTACAAAAATCCAGGTAAAAAAAAAGCAATCCCTATATGGGCCTGGAGAGGCCCTTAGGGCTCCAGGAGACTGAGGCTCCCAGAATTTCTAGACAATCGACACACGAAGGTGTCAAGGTTTTCAGCCCTACACACCAGCCGCCTTTACCCTCCAGAATATACACCTTGTACTCATTCTGTCACAGGATGAGTCAACCCCAGGGCCTTACTGCGGCCAGGAGGATTAAATCGATAAAAACTGCAGAGACAACATCGGAAGTCGACCACGCGACCTCCCGTCTTGTAGCGCATTGCCTCAACCAACTGCGGCACCGCGTACCCCTACAAAAATCCAGGTTAATTCTAAACACATTTTGCCAGTACTCTGGTGTAAACCTTTTGCGTGGTATGATAAAAATGGGGACGTATGAACTAAGAAAATTCAGTCAGGTATTTGCATTATGATTGATAGATGCATTGCGTGATTTTAAGGGAACTTCCCTGGACGTTTTGACTGTACCTGAAAAGCCAACATGTTAGCCAGGTGACGGCGACTGTGAAGGGATTGTCGGCTGGCCGTCTTGACGAGGGGAGGCCTGGGGCAGGGAGGTGGCGGTCGTCGAAGTTTGCGGTTGGCGCGAACAATGCTGCGCTCAGAGCGCGTAGCCCGTTGTAATTTGTTCAGCTTGATAGGCCCGCCTTCATGTCCCTGCGAATGAAGACGTTTTCTCTTCGACGAGAATCGAGGTTGTAAGTCATCCAAATCTGCACGGATCTGAAGTGCAAGATCTTCATTGTCTGAGGAATCGTCATCATCTGGCATGTCTCCCCCACGGTATGGGATGACCTGTAACACACACCTGAGGAAGTGATCATTTGTATCCGTCTGCGAACTTCACTGGCGCTGGAAGGTGATCCCATTCATGCTATTTTCTCAGCAGAAATTTTCGAAATTGTGTTAACGCACACGGTAAGACTTCTTAGACTGGGCACATGTGCGAGGTAGTAGTGACGAAAATAAATACAGGAGTAGTAGCCACGTATAAATCTTCGCTCAGAATACATAATTAAAGGTAAAAAAGGTAAAGTGATCCCGATACAGGCCCAGTGCGGCCCAGAGGGTGGGTAGAGGTATAGCTCTACTCTTCCATGACCGCGGCACTAGAAAGGGGTGAGTGTTCATCAGCACGCCCCGGCCACACTTTACTCCGGGAAAGATCCGGTACCCATTGTACTGGAGACTGAGTGGGCCCCAGGGCCGGTCTGGACGGGCAGAAAATCTCGTCCCCACCGGGATTCGATCCCGGACCGTCCAGCCCGTAGTTAGTCGCTATACCGACTGAGCTACCCGGCCCACAGAATACACAATTAGGAAACTTTAATTAAAAAAGAAGGAACAGGAATTTCATGACACACATCAGCTTCTCTGAGGTTTTTAAGTTCTCACAAAGTGTAGGCTTTGTCGACTGTGAAATATTTACGAGTAGCACTTGACTGTGCCTGTGAAGTTATTTATTACGTGAAAATAATTGCTGTGAATAGAGATACAAAAAACTCTAGTATAGGCTAATAAGATTATCTAGAATCGTATGGTGAAAAGAACTAAGTAAATTTTTATGTCTCATTACAATCATTATGCGTGACGTCATAACGAAACTTAAGTCATAAATGCCGTAAAATGTGGCGAATATAAAACATTTTGATCTACAGAAAGAAAACAGGTGAGAGTTTTCTGGGTTTTTGACGCCGTGTAGAATTTTGGGTTGATACAGATGTTTCAGACTTTTGCAGAAAATGGCTCCCTTAACCTTATTTTTTTACCATGGCGCAATAGCCCCAGAGGGCCAAGGCCTCCTCATTGTGCTAGGATTCATGATCACACAAAACGACACACCACAATCGGTAGGGCTCCTCTGGACGAGTGATCAGCCCGACGCAGATTCCTCTACCTGGCAACACAAAACACACAAGAGACAGACATCCATGTTCCCGGCAGGATTCGAACCCACAATCCCTGCAAGCGAGTATCTGCAGACCCACGCCTTAGACCGCGTGGCCACTGAAATCGACTCCTTTCATCTGTAGGGTGTCATAATATAACAAATGTCTTCTAACTAAATGCTACAAGTGAAGTAGAAAATATGAGTGTATATCTATATGCTTTTTTATGGACGTGGTGCTAATATAGTAAGTTAAAAATGCAGTTTGAGTGTGCAAGATAACAGAGTGAAGATGACAACATTCGAAAATAAGAAGGTGATGAAAACTGCATTGCAAGGGGTTTTCTAATTCTACTCTTCCCCAAAGATCACCAATGATTAAATCACGGAGAATTATATGGGAGCGACATACAGCATATAGGGCGGATATGGGGAATGCATACGAACTGTAGTCAGACAAGCTGAAGTGAAAAATTGTTTTTAAGACATGAAGAAGACTATAAAACTGTACTGCAAGGAATAGGGCACGAAAAGGTAATGCCTGATTCCAGACTCTCTTCATTTGGAGGCCCCTGTGAGCACAGTAATCCTCGTATACTTCCTGGTTCTATACATTCTGCAGAGTCTTTCTTATTGGGCAGGCTACTTGGCATTTCCATTCCTTTGAATTAATTGGTTGAAACTGTAATACTTAAGGTCAGAGTGAGGTGACACAGAGTTCCATAACACAGCGACAACAAATGGACCTAGTGTGTGATCTCTTTTGAGATAGCAAAGCATGAGTTAAATGCCAACTACGGCAGGAAAACGAAAGTATCCGGAAATAAAATTCTGCCCAAGTGCTACTTCTTTCATGAGAGGTTTAGCATTACGTGGAAAATAAATTGTGTTTCCGCGATGTAAAACCTGGGCAATACCACCTACGTTAGGTATGAACAATTCCTGGATGCCAGGACGGCCGAAAGACTATATTTGACACAGTGTCAACTAAACAATTTGGTTCCTCAGTCCTCATGTCAACCTCCACATCTTCGGATAATGTGTAGACCCAAACCTAAGTTATATACGGTCGTAAATCTAATTGTCGATCCACTTCTTTGCTTTACAACACTGTTTATACTTCACAGGTCATATAACAATGGATCTGGTGGGAATGTGGTAAAGTAAATTTGTTAGGAAATGAAATGAAAGGAGGAAATCGTCACGTATCTTAAGCAGCATCTCGGGAAAACAGCGTGTCTGGCTGAAGTAGAGTATACTACATCTAAACTTTATTTTGTTCATGTCCGTGCACTAATATCACTATTGCAAAACACGACTTCTATGCGCACACATGTACTACAAACACCTTTTTATTAACACTGGGTCACTCCGACATGTCTCGGCCCTCAGGGAGTACGACTGATACATTTCAACATAGCAAGGTCGACAAAATGGGTTATCGGATGTCAAATTCTGGAAGTAAAAACATATTTACAAGTAAGATTATACTAATAATCATTAGAATGTAAAATAATACAATTATAATATTTTATAATCATATAAATTTTTACATTATAATTTCATACAATTACTTTATACAATTTTATGTGATTCTTTAAAATTTTATGTTCTGGTATCCAACAAGGTGCCGTGCTGGCTACCTGTTCTATGTAAAACTTTGTCATAAGGGTTTCTAACAAGATTTCTAACACAGTAAAATAGACATGGTTTAAGTAAAACACAAAACTAAAATCGAATTGAGCTGTATGTGGGTCACAACGAACAAAGAAACCCCAGGTAAATTACAGTCTTTGAAGAGATAAGTGGGACCTGATTCATGCCACAAACAAAATAAGAAATCTTTGAACGATAACAAACCGAAATCTTTCTCAATGCCGTGACAAAAATACAACTGTATAACACCCACTGAAAGAGTTGGAAATAACTGTTTCAAATGCACCGCAAACGAGTACAGGTAAAAGGTGTTCCGAAAAGGAAACTGTTTCGATTTTGATTCGGAGAATTCTCATGGCAGTAGAAAGAGCTATAACCACGTGGACCTCTTGTACGAATATTTACCAAAGTGTAGTGTAGTGGCTTTCATAGCGTCTGTTAGGAGTAAGGATTTAGAGAGTAATATCACACACACTCAAATGATATGACTTTAACAGGGTGAGGACTGCTGAGGATTCCGCAATAAATTACGAACTTGCTAGCTATTATGCATGAACGTGGACTTCTCCAGAATGTGGTGTGGATATTATGACGATTTATCATACCCCTTTGTCTGTCCAGCCATCAATACTTCCAGCGCTCCATCTACCTCTCATTCTAACCATTCAGCAAACTACGCATTATATTAGTCATTTATCCATCCGTCTCTCCATCCTGTACCCACCCATACAACCGTCCAGTCGATTCAATTACTCATGAACCCGCTGAAACACCCAACACCACAGTCTCAAAAGTTATTAATTAGAGTCTAAACATCCAGTGATGTGGGGGAGGGGGGGGGATTCGCACAGTTCATGGCCTACAGAGGCCTGCCTTCAAATAACAGTCGATGTGTATACTTACTGCCTTTCCTCCGAATGTGTACGACATTCGCATCAGGCTACTTAATGCCTCCTTTCCTTACAGACTGACAAGCTGCCAAAAGCCGTTTGTCACTACCCAAAGCGGTATGTTATTGTAACCGAATTCATTTTAATGATCCACCACTGCGGGGATTCTCTTCCTTCAGTGCGTTATGAACAATATACTGTAGTTGTTCCGAATGTAAAATTACAGCAGGGATATCTCTTTTTAAAAATTACTTTTAACATTTTGAAGGAATAAAAGAGGTTATAATTCCTGTGCTTTGAATATTGCACTCATACAATTCTACTTTAGATTTGCGTGAAAAGGGATTCGAACCACAGTTAGCAGTAAAACAATCCCTATTCACGCCTGGACACACCATTAGGGCTCCAGGAAGTTGAAGCTCCCAGAATTTCCAGAGAGTCCGCACACGAAGGTGGCAAGGTTGTTAGCCCTACGCACCGGCCGCCTTTGCTGTCCAGGAGAAACTCTGGTACTCATTTCTAATAGAGGCCGAGTCGATCCGAGGCTCACAGTAAGGCCAGAATGACTAAGTTCATGACCCCATCGGGGTTCGAGCCGGCGACCTTTCGGCTTGCAGAACAGTGTCTCAACCAACTGCGCCACCGCGTACCCTATACTTGGGAATAAAATTAAACACGCCTAAGGGCTTTTAATGGCTGCTACAAATTTTGAACCTAATGTGTACACACAGATTATTCCACGTGAAGAAACATGTACTGTACGTTGTTAATGACTAGTAATAAGGAGAATGTAATTAATAATCATAGGTATTTATGGCAAATGTTTACTTATAGGCTGCATACTATAAAACCAAAATGTTGTGCTCGCTTGCTGCAACACACTACACCTACTATCTCGAACATATTAAAATATTCAAGCATACGCGGTCTAAGAAGATTTACTATGAGAAGGGATTAGACTTCGCTACATGCGCAGTCAGAATCACTGAACCTCCATAAAACATTTACACCTTCTCTTTACCTTGGACGGGGCATCGTTTGCAAGCGATGCTACAATAATGACGTGTTTTGGTCGACGTAAGATGGGCATCGGTAATGGGAGTTGACCTCGAGCAGCTGCTGCTGTGAGGGACACCTCACAGAGCTTGTGTCCAACAGCGAAATGGCAGACGGCAACAGTGAGGCAGGGCGCCAGGTACACGAGCCCGAGGTGACAGACGGTGAATGACGTGCGCCACACCGGAGAGGCCCACGTCCCCTCGCACTGTCGTCCGGTCCCCGCAAAGTTCATGACGACAACAGGCGACGAGGTGAGCGCCGCCCCACCCCACACAAAGATCATCGTGATGATCATCGCGTGTCTCCGGGGATGCAGTTGGGAGAAGGCACGCGGCTGCTTGACGGAGGCGTACCGGTCCAATGACAGAGCACTGAGGGATAACAGACTAGCAGTCACTGGCAGGATCTGCGGAACAGGCACAACATGGGGAAATGACAACTGTAAGATAACTGGTCCTATGGTTTGTTTAACGACACTGGTTATGTAGTGTCGATTAGGGAGGTAAATGTAACATTTGAGGGCTTCGTTCTTCTGAAATGTGACGTCCCGTCATCAGGTACTTGATCCCCACGTTTCGAAATGACATGTTTCTCATTTTGAAAGGCCAAAACGCCCCAGAAGAATGACGAGGTTGGAAATAAATGGAAGTGGTCATGGCCTACTAACATGTAAGGAGTACAAATGATAGAGTAAAACAACAAAAAGGTAATTATGTCGTCACAGATTATATGAAGCCACATTCAGTAAGGACGGAGAGAGATAAAACCTATTTGTGCTGTAGAAAGACGCGGCTGATAAGGTAAGAATATTTAATCACTTCTAGTCACCATGGAAGCTTCCAAGATTTATATGAAATAATGATCATTCAATTCATTTAATTTATTGAAGTGTTTGCAAACAGCAATAAAGTTGAGGCAAGTACTGTAACAAACTACAGTATAACAACGAAATGCAAATAAGCATTGAAGGAAAGAAGGTACTTATTAATAGAATACAGTCATAAATACAAGCAACAGTATGACATAAATAATATAAAACCTTAATAAGAAAAATCAGAAAAGTTCAGAAAGCGAAAATAACCTTGAAATTAGGAGTGTAAATTTCCAGTAAATGATAACAGCAGCAATAGAAAGCATCTTTAATAATACATAGTGTAATCTCTAATAACGCACAAGAATTTAAAACGTAAAAGAAACTACTTTTCTTTTTAAAAAACTTAATTAGGCACAATGTATCGAGACGCCACATTTTAGAATAAAATGTTGACAGATTCAGTCTAGCGGGTGTGCCTTCAAGTTACTCGCATAAACTTATAAAAATTCTGTTACGGCTTAAGGCTGCAAATTTTCTTTGAACTTTTTACAAGTTTAAAAGAACCAGTAAATATAATAAAACTCCAGGCGACAGTTCGCGTGGACTGTAGAATGGTGCACAACAAGCTAACAGTAGTGGATAAAGAAGAGGTAACACCATTTCTACACTTGAACTAACAAATGCACATAACGTCTTCATCTGATTCACAATAATATTTTTAAAACATTCAACTCCTCTATGATTTGGAACTTACTGGTTCAATATATTCAAAATATTATTGTAAATCAAGTGACACTTGTGTTCATTTTTAATTAAAATTGTAGAAACTGAATTATATTCAACAGAGTGGAATATATAAAATACTTAAACCCAAATAAAGATTGTAACCCAGTATCTTTGAGCTTTCAGTTTAAAAGTGTCGAAAATAAAGCTTAATTTGAATAGAAGTGCCAGACATTTAACACACTGCGATTGTAAAGTTAGGTTATTATATGCAAAATAATAATAATACCAGTAATAATACCGGTGATACCAGTAATAATGGGGGCTACTGGGACTATTTCAAAGCCATTCAGAAAATACATGAGCAACATACCAGGAAAACATGAAGTCAAGGAACTCCAGAAAACACCCATATTGGGCATTGCACACATACTTCGGGAAGTACTAATGTGAAAGTACAATAGATTCAACACTGAAACTAACGATATAAGCACCGTGAATAGTAACAACAGAATAGCTGCGACACTGTATTCCCGAGAGACATAGTTTGTGTCAGGAATATAAGTATAAATACCCTGCATAAAGGGGATGATGATGATGATGATAATAATGATAATAGTTATTTAATTGTACAAACTGTTTTACCTGTTAGTTAATAAATTACGGCATAACACACTAGTGATAAACGTCTTGATATGCAAAATGCATATCCAATAAAATTAGCACATAAAAAGTCTATTTTATATTCCGTCGATAGTTTTTCATTCGTCACTAAATGTCACACGAGCTTACTTCTGCTTCTGAAGTAATGGTTTCACCCCGTTGGGGTTCCAATAAGACAGATTATTATTATTATTATTTTACGACAGCGTATAAAGAGCTGACATTTTTAATACCGCAGCTGTCTCTTTCTTAATAAGCCACAAAATTCTCCGCTCCGTCCACGCGATGTCATAGGAGCGTCTTCCGAGCTTCTAGACAAATTAATGAAATTTGATATGGACAATTGGCTGTATTTTACGAGATATTATATTTTGAATAATATGCCTACATTACGGGCCATTTTTTATGACAGCCAAACTGATCCTATGCGTGCACTTTGTAGCCTCTTGGAAACAGCCGATAAAAGTTTAAGTACAGTAACTGCTCCTGAATCGACCTTAGTTTCATACACTAATGTCTTCATGTGGCCCCAGAGATAATAATCAAGAGGTGTAAGATCTGGCGACCTCGGTGGCCATGCAACGGGTCCACCATGACCTAGCCAGCGGTTAGGGAAGGATTCGTTTAAGTACTCCCTCACGTGCCGAGTGTAATGTGGGGGAGCCCCATCATGTTGGAAGTACATTTGGCTCCTTATCATTAACGGGATATCTTCCAACAAACCTGGTAACTCATTCCTCAGGAAGACTACATAAGTGTTTGCCGTTAAATTGTTGTCAAAGACAAAAGGTCCGATCAACTTGTTACTAAGCAAACCACACCATACATTCACTGAAAATCTCTTTTGGAACTTGGTTACACTTGTTTCATGTGGATTATCATGGGACCACGCATTCGAATTTCGTGAATTATTTATACCGTCCCGGGTAAAAGACGCCTCATCGGTGAACAAAATGACTCTTAATAGTTCGGGATGTGCTGTTATCCAGTGGCACAAATCCATAAGTTGAGCAGGGTCCCCTGGTTCCAGATGTTGTACCCTGTGATCATGATATGGATGTAAATCTTCCTCATGTATAGTTCGCCACACCTGCATATGTGACATGCCGATGCGAGAGAAAATTCTACGAGTGGACAGTCGTGGACTTCTCTGAACCATCTTAAAAATGTTCTCTCGTGTGTTAATCAATGGTACCACCTCCCTTTCAGACTGTACAGCAACACTCGGAAGACAACCATTGTCACGCATTGTCTGGTGAATACGAGAAAATACACCCCTAGATGGAATCCTTCGGTCGGGAAAACGTCTTCGGTATTCGTCAACAGCAGCACGTGCATTCCCATCGCAAAATCCATACAAAAAATGCATGTCACAATATTCCACGTGGGAAAACACAAAAGGCTTTTTTAAAACTCCTTACAATTAACTGCAACAGTGACAGCTTTTGATACAAGACGCAGCGTGAATGCGCTTGACCCGGCTGTAGGCTAAAGGACGGACATGCGCAGTGTACGGGTAACATATCACGCGACACAGTACAGTACGTGGAACCGCAAGAAGACCACACTTTCCTATCGCCATTATATCCGCAACCGTTCAACTTCGGATATAGGTGTTTGGGGTTATATCGGTATACTTTAACTTAAGGAACATTCTTCCGAAGTCTGGCACATTCCCCCCGGGACACCCTGTATATATCAACTTCAGAAAATTATAGTGTTGCTGTCTGAAGTGTGTCCTGCGTAAAGCTGATTGTTTATTAAGACGAATATGTAGAGAAATACTAATTTATAAAAAAATTCTTACGTTCAAGCTTATATAATTGAACACATGTGCAAAGATAAAGTCCGAACAAGCCGTTACAAGGAAAATATTTCACTCGTAAAATTATTAGAGCAAAATCATTCCCACGAACACAAGAGATAAATAATACATTTTCTATCATATCACCAACTCTTCATACACTTCTCCTTCATTGTGTAGGAGGCAAACTAAAGAACATCAAGCGTGTTATTTGGTTTTAATTTACATATACGAAATGGATATTTCGTCCATTTTGATGTAGTCAATTTAACAACAAGTGCTGAATACGACATTTAGCGATAGTAATTTTAAAAAAATGTTCTGCCTACCTACGAATTACACTGAGACTGTTCTTTACTGCAGATTACTCCGACAAACTGCAAACCATCAGCAGTTATGCAACACCCATAAGAGACACCGAAATGGACGTGGAGAAAATCTGGTCAAATGAAGACTGATATGCAGATCACAGTACCTTCTTTAAAATACAATCCCACACACAAAAGGTGGCGCGCGTACACACACATATGTAAGCCTACATTCTTATCATGCGCAAAAAAGAATTACAAATGAACCTTAAATATCATGCGTTGCGGAAGAGTGCGGTGGCAAAGGTAAACATGTCACTTAAAAAAACGTTGCAAGTCAAGTGGAAGTAATCTTCTGTGCTCCTTTATCTCTACCCTAGACAGAAGTGAGTACTTGGCATGGGCTGTGGTAGCTTTACCAGCATGAAAAGTGCATCCTTTCTGCAACAGAGTGGGAGCTGAATGATACAATTTTCTCTGAACGTGGTAGCCAAGACAATATCCCGCTCTTGTTTAAAAATAAATCATGATTGCCTGATTCGTAGACAGCAATTATATATATATATATATAAAGGTAAAGTAATCCCGTTACAGGCCCGGTGTGGTCCAGAGGGTGGGTAGAGGTATAGTGCTACTCTTCCATGACCGCGGCACTAGAAGCGGGTGAGTGGTCAGCAGCACGCTTCGGCCGCACTTTACCCCATGGAAAGACCCGGTACCCATTTTACAGGAGGCTGGGTGGGCCCCAGGGCCGGTCTGGACGGGCGGAAAATCTCGTCCCCACCGGGATTCGATCCCGGACCGTCCAGCCCGTAGTTTGTAGCTATACCGACTGAGCTACTCGGCCCATATATATATACATGTGTGTGTGTGTGTGTGCAGTGTGTGCCAAAAAAAGTACACACATTTTAAGAAAGGAAAAAACTGTATTAAAATTGTAATATTCAGTTTATACCGATGACTGACCTGCCTGTCGCTTGTTGACGCTAGCATTCATTTGATTAAGGCCATCTTTTGAGCGAACGTCCTACTGCACATTGCTACCGTAATTCAATTGAACGTCGAAAAGTTATACATAGATAACATCTCTTAAAATGTGTATACATTTTTTGGCACCCCTGTATGTATATATCCAGCTTCTGTACGAAGTGTGGGAACAGGTAATATATGGAGTTCATTTCTCTAAGAAAAGTACGCCTATGGATGTGTCTGTGTCGTCTACAGCCCCAGAACAATTTTTTTTATATCCGAGAAAACACTCTACACGCAAGCAAAAGTGACCGAGTTAACCAGAATCATTTATTTCTTAGCATAAGTAATGTAAATGACGAACCGAGGGAACGAGCGGGACTTACGGGTGCAGCAGTCGTAGCGTCAATCAATTCTGGAATTTGGAGACACGGTTTTAAGAAAAGTAGGAATTGTAGCGACAGATTACAAAATAAATAAAAGAAAAAGAGTTCAACATCCGCGGTTCTTTTGCGGCTTATAACAAGAAAAATGAGGTTCGGTTGCCATGTGAGCCGCTGAAAGGATTAACAACTAATTTTCATATCTGACCTGTATTCCACGGGTACATGGCTCACACTTCGTTGACAGTATAGAAAATAAGGTCTACTAACTGACGTTTATCCTGTTTCAGCTCATAGGTCAGTCCACAAAAAGACAGTGAACTGCAGTAGATTTTACTGACTCAGTTTCCCGTGTTTCAGATTCGCGGTGAAGAATTATCTTCTCACGCAGCTCGAAGTTAAACAATCTCCATTCCTAATACAGAAATTTTAAGCGGTTCTTCATCCTAAAACTAAACTAAACTCCGTGGCCTTAGTCCGCACGCGAACTATACCGACAGAGCGGCTGCCGCCGGTCGGCGAAGTTAGTGCCAACTTTTGCGGATATAGGGGTGTCACGTGGTCAGCGCAACGGGTCCCCA
>Ga0131853_10010825_pt1 | contig 16680 bp, 9 predicted proteins | sample TergutLab28metaG_FD_92764 | JGI IMG/M metagenome (GOLD analysis project Ga0131853, IMG submission 92764) | Labiotermes labralis P1 segment gut microbial communities from Petit-Saut dam, French Guiana - Lab288 P1 (version 2) (version 2) | ecosystem: Host-associated > Arthropoda: Insects >...
AAAACAAAAAGCACAACCCGAACCCACCCCCTGCCCTCCCCCCCCCACACAAGACGGCCCCCCCCCCCCCCCCCCCCCGGTGTGGCAAAATCTTACTTTTAAACTATGCGCATCTCCCGCCATTTAAGGTGTAAAATGTCTCCTCTTCTACCGGGGAGGTGTTGTATAGTGCTCATATGATTAATACGTGTTGTGTTTTTTGGGGGAAAAATTAATTGCTTTTGCATGTACATTATTGCACAGTTGTTATATATTATTCCTTACAGAATTACTGCTTACTTCAAGCTAAGGGTGACATGCTTATTTAATGATTGAATAATGTAATCTGGACTGTGCCCGTGGTAAAGTACACCCTGTGACTGGGTGCTGTGCTGAGGTATTATCACGCACGGCACAATGTCCAGAAGCCAGAGATCTCTGAACAGTAATTAGCCCCAAAACTTTCCGTAATTTCTGGGTGCTTTAACATAACTACGAGAGACAAAAGACGCTTCTTCACGAGACGCAGACGACTAAGCACTCGCTAGGGGTACAATACTGTCCTCCGATTCTCGCCTTGTTGTGTTTCACTTACTAGTATACAAAAAACCTCCCATTTATTCTGCATGGTGAGTTATTACTAGAGCAAGGAACCTTCACCTCCGAGCCCTGACCGAGGTTCGAGCTTCGCTCCCTTCAGACAGCAACAATGTAAATATTCCGATTGTTTATTTGTCATTTTTGCCTTACCTTATCGTCTGTTACTTTATACTATTTTTATGCTTGTTTTCTGTAATATTTTATGCTATGCAACTTTTGACATGTTCTATATCCTGTTGGGTATGACACCATGCTGTATGGATCAATTGAGCAATAAAATTAGAGTAGAATAGAAACTAGATTTTTTAATGTGCCAAAGTTTACTATTCTAACACCATTAACATTACTATCCTGTATGTAGTCTCTCATTCCCAATCGTCACTTTGAAAATATCCTCTCTCCCCAGTTTTGCATTAAAATTTCCTAACAGAATTTTCGTATTGTACCTAGGAAAAAGATTGAAAACCTACCCTAATTCTTCATAAAAATTGTCTTTTGAATCATTACTTTTCTCCTCAGTTGGTGCCTGTACATTGAAAACAATGATAACATATTGCGACCTCTCAGAACTATATGATATCCTAACACTAAAAAATTCTGCTCTTTTAACTGCTGATACTATTCTGTGGTGCACAAACAACCGTTCCCAACTGGTGATTTTCGTTTCCTTTCCACTGAAAAAAATATAACCCCCTGCTCTTACCGGGCCCCTTTGTCGTACCTAACCTCCTGCACACCCACTGTTATCTAATTTATACATTGCCAATTCCCTGGCTCCTGTTGTAAGTGCACCTGGCCAATACAATCTCCTAATATTTCGTCTCTTTTCCATTGTTTACATCGTACCAAAGGATCAGTCCAGGCCCGAGGCACATGTATCCGTTTCGCAACATGGCCAATTTTTACGGTGGGGAAATGTTAGCACCTCGCCCAACCTCAAGATGGAGGACCACTTCTTGTCGGCTGTCCGCGACTGCTTATTCAATATATTCGCAGCCACCCCCCCCCCCCCAATAATGGAGGCCGTTGGTCCCTCCGCAACCGGAGGATGCGTCATGCCGTGGTGACAGGGAACCACTTAGCATGGGAGACTGCTTTATTTCTCGTCCTTCTGGCACCTACCAAAACTTTGTATTGGCCGTCGTCCGTCAGTTCTACGTTTAATATTACTATTATATCCTGTTGTGAACTAAATGAATCTACTACTCAATACAACATTCCTTGCTGCACTACAGTTTACACGTGAGGCTCTAGTACGTACGTCTGCTTTGCTTCACATGGGAAATTTCCTACCGCATGTTGGGAGTTTGTGCTTAAAGACGGCTTAAAAAAATGCCGGACTGTGTTACTGACACTTGCCTGGGCCGGATATGCGCTACCTCTGAAGCTCATAAAACGGAGCGAGGTTAGGAATCGCCAGAAAACAGTCGCGTATCGCAAGTTTCGCTGTCTAATTACACGATGTCCGGGAAATTACAGTACTTTACATCCAGGGTGTGTAGCTAACTGCTCATCCCCGTGGCCACGCGGTCTGAGGCGTGGGAATGCCGCCACCCGCCTGCTCGGATTGTGGGTTCGAATCCCGAGTGTTGTGTGCTCTCAGGTCGAGGTTTCTGTGTCGGGCTGATCACTCGTCCATTGAGTCATACCGAGTGGTGTGTGTGTGTGTGTGAAATGGGTGTGATTGCGAAGCCCCGCAAGGGACCCAGAATTCGGTCGAGGTGCCACAAGAAAAAAAAGTGTAGCTAATTAAAACCCCCCTATCTCTGTTGTTTCCTTTTAGTCCTCAAGGCCAACTGGACACATCCTGTTTGCGTTCCTCTGCCTTCATGGTACTGCTGAGATGATTCTCAACTTCTCAAGCAGCCGCCCCTCTCACCCCGCGGACGTTTTCAATTCATAAGAAGACAAGCGATGTACGTGTAACACTGACGCACGTTCGCGTAACCACTGTTGCCGTGGAAAGGCAAGAAGTATTAGATGCAATTGTAGTTTCTAACCGACGTTTCGGGACAACCTATTGGGTCCCATCGTCGGTAAGAAACTACGACTGCACGCTGCGTAAATCACAAACAGCGCAACCTCATTTACACCGCGGCCTAAGCATGAACCACGCAAAGTATTACATGTTCTAAATTTGGGTTTATTTCCTTATTTAACCAGCATGTAATGCGCATATGCCGAATTACGTCATCTGTGCCCTGTCTGGTTCTACCACATTTTTCACATTACGTCATAACAGCACGATTTTTGGGGGGAAAAATAGCTGAATATAAAATGTGTGTTTTGATTTTCTCTACATTTGTCTGAAAAATTTCTCATTTTAAGAAGAATTCGGAGTATTGTCATAAATGTACACATGGCTTCATATAAAGTATCCCTTATTCTTGTCCGATGTTAACGAAACTTGAATTTTCTAGGCAGATTTTCAAAAAAAAATATTCAAATATAAAATTTTATGGAAATCCGCTCATTCGGAGCAGAGCTGTTCCATGCGAAAACAGACGTTGTAACTGTTCAGAGGTGACGTCAGAGTGAAGGTCAGGAGGACCCAGGACCCTTCGGCATTCCGCGCTTGACAGTCATCGTAAAATTGTATAAGGGGTGGGGGCAGGGGTGGGGGCAGCTACCTGCCGTACCCAATTTTGTTGTGCATTTGGCGATGTCGAGGATCTAGCGGTTTGGGCACTGGCTACGGAGGACGTGCAACTCACATCTGCATGATTCTAATTTGGGATTAAGGTGGTTTATATACCGAAATTACCGGACAATTAGTAAGATAGTTATTCCGATTGCGTTGTACGACGGAAATATGCGCTGACCACACACTTGCATTTCTGTAAATACGAAAATGCCTCCAATGAAGGGAACAATATAATAGTGAAACCTGAATAGAAATGATATAATGCTGGTGATGATGATGATGATGAATATAATAGTAATGATATCATTCTGCGCTGAGACTTATCCTTGAATAGGATTGTAAAAACTATCCACATATTACACACACACACACACACACAGTACATTCAGTACATTTCCTGATAATAGATCCCGTGTTCATGACTGACACGTGCTAGCAACCTACATCCCAAACTTAATAAAGTCACGCCCTGTAATAATAATTCCCAACCAGCAATGGTATCGCACAGCGTGCTGGCACCCAGCCGGACCAAGAAGCAGTTACGTTGAGCATCGAACCCTGTTAAGGTGCTCTCATAACCGAAGAAGCAGTTGTGTCAGTTACAACATGACGAAGCTAACAGCTGCTTTTCGCAATTTTGCGAACGCGCTTAAAATTAATCCCCTTACTCTATACACCACTCAATCACCTTTCCAAATTATGCATTTTTAAGCATAACCAGCAAATCAAAATTTCCCTGCACTTACATCAAGTCACTTCTCCTCACCATTATTAACCTGTTCATTTCATGCTATTATCACATGGACGATGGGGATTAGCCTGGGGACCTCCTAACAAAGCGATGCCCTTTATCCCATTCACTAAAGCATCCTTTACTTTTCCTAAGACTTTTCCTTTATTTTACTCTTCACGATTTCTTACGTCTCTCTTTTCAATCTTCAAAATATATGACCTTCCACTCTTACCGTCTGACTGGAAATTGGTCAAGGCACGAAGGCTACGCTAACGGTGACAAAATACACCTAAAAGTGTTAAGTGTGCGCCTGCGTACTACGTACCGCCTCTGAGAATGCTGACGTCACACGCCAAGTGTCATAACAAATGACTTCTCAAGTTCCTATCTCAGCCAAGCTGCGATATCAGAGGCAAACAGGAACATGCCCTTGCCCCACTAGACAGCAAACGCCAGGAAGTGTAATGATGGCTCGCTAGTAGTGACCACTTCAGCACAAGTTAAAAACGTGAAATGCAATCTTCGGGCAGGGTCACCAAAAAGAACGTGATTTGTTTTCGACCTCGGAAATAATGGGCCTTCAAATAATGTTTAAAAAATTATTGCAACAGGCAACGGCCTTATATCGCCAATGTGCCCAATCAGGCTCAGTAAAACCTGCGTTGTAACAACGATCGAAACTGTCAGGTTCGTGGCCATCGAAAACTCAGAGCTCTCACAACCTTTATCAGATCGGCAAACTTCTCTCACAAACGTGACTTCCGTATAAACCAACATATTATGTGCAGATTCACAGCAATCAAACTGGGGTGCCTATCTCTTGTAACTACGAGACGCAGGAGGTCGTTCATTTGTGTCTTCTGTCAGTATGGCAGTAGTGTTGACGACTCCAAATCGCCTAAACTGTGCAACGAACACCCACCGTGCATCCACGCTTACTACCCTTGCGAAAGCCGAAATTTACGAACGGACGTTTCGCATTTCAGTGTAAACCACGTGCTTTTACTGGCTATTACTTTACTCAAACATCCCCAAACAACGACGCCATCGCTTTTGTACAAGACCCATATATGTAATACCGTTTGCATGAAATATTAAGTCAGGTGGAAACGTCTACAGAGTACTAGCACGGGCAAAACGTTAGGATATGCCTTAACAACACACACACACACACAAATTCCACTTCTTTGCGGGGCATGCGTACACTTTAACTGCTTGCCTCCACATTGTTGACATCAACTACACTGATCACAGATCATCTGATCACTGATCGTTACTCCACTCAGCTTTAGAACAATCAACTTTATCTGTTGCTTGTGCAATTGTTTACGTAAGGGGTAGTTTAATTATGTGACTTGCCTCAATGTTGAATAGTTTATAGTATATTTTAAGATTTTTGGCAGTTTACACAAGTTTTAAGTTTTCGTAAAATTACAGGTGGTGTGTGGAGGAATGCATAATGAAGGTAGAAGAAATACTTCTGTCCCGAAAAAAAAAAATCGGCTTTTGAAATCTTTCTACTAACACACTAGCTTATCGAGTCAATGACGTGGCGGGAGATAATACAGTGTCAGCTTAAAAAATGTGTGACTCGTTGCATAAGCAATTGCAGCTGAAACTAGGTGCGTCCCAGATATTGCGTAATTTGCTGTCGTTACTCAAGGAACTTCAATTAGCAGGGGAACTTCTGGAACTGGTGGTCCGGGATAGCGTAGTCGGTACAGTGACTCGTTACGGCCTAGACGGTCCGGGGATTGAATCCCGGTGGAGGCGAGATTTTTTAAACCCGTCCAGACCGACCCTCGCACCCACCCAGCCTCCTGTACATTGGGAACCGGGTCTCTCCCTGGGGTAAATCGGTCGGGGTGTGGGGTTCAACTGCCACCTCATCTATATTAGATATTAAAGAAAGAGGAAAGCTGTACCTCTCTCCCCCTCTGGGCATCCATGGCCTGTTCTAGGGTGAACTTCATGTTTTATTTTTGGAACTGGTCCCCATGCAACAAAGCAGAGCTGGTCAAGTTTTGTTTCCTAGCTGGTCACTCCTCTCAGTAAATATTTTTTTTTTGGGGGGGGGGGGGATGCCTGGGTGTATTAGTGACAGGGCTGCGCCTCACATTAGCCTAGGTAATGATGTCGCAACGAAATAAAAACGAGAATTCGAGGGAACACTTCTTTCTTTAGCACTGTGTGCAAAAATTCTAAAAATGACTACCGAATGGTCAATTTTGTTGTTAAAACTATGAATTTTATTCGTGTAGTCCCCTTCCAGGGGCGTCGCTGATGGAAGGGGCAGTGTTGCGGCCGTCCCGACGTTACAGTCCAACGGGCGACAAAAAAAAATAGTTGTAGTGAAAAATAAAAGTGTCTGCGCTCAACAGATTTTAAGGTGCTAAGCCAAATAAAGGAAATTAAATAAATAACTGTGATTTTTTTAAGTTCATAACTTCTATAAGGAGTGCCCATTGTGATTACTCGGCCCGGGCGTCAAAAACCCAGCTACATCTCAGCCATTAACCACAACGAATTTGTAGCATTAGTGGGAGAAGCAGAAAGTGTAGTTGGTGAAATAATTCAGCCACACTATGTGTGGTGGTTTAGTTGCTGGTGTGTTTCGCAACGGGATCAAATTATTCATAGACGGGAACAACAGAAACAATGAAAAACTGGGTGATGATGACAGAATAGGTGATATACCTTATATATATATATATATATATATATATATATATATTGTTACGTGACAGGTGATTTGAATACCCTTAACAAACAGCTACAACGCGAAGATAAACTCACCACAGAGATGTCTGGCAACATACAGGCCTTCACAATACCTATAAATATTCCAATTACAACCAGTTCAGTTGTAACCAGCTTTATTAGGCGTGTTCGCAATATTGCGAAAAAACGACCATTAGCTAGTCATGTCTGTCCGTCCATCCGCATGGAACAACTCGACTCCCACTGGACGATTTTCATGAAATTTGATATTGGAGAATTTTCCGAAAATCTATCGAGAAATTCAAGTGTCATTAAAATCGGACAAGAATAACGGGTATTTGATATGAATTTTTAACAAAGTACCAAACCTCTTGTTGCTGAAAACTACATGTGACCCGCCACAGATTTAGAATTTACCCGTCCGGCATGCGTACGATGTGATTTTGAGACCCTCGATTTAGGCTTTCTAAATATCGAATTACTCGTGTTTGTGTGTGTGTGTGTGTGTGCGTACGAAATGGCTAATGTTCTTACTGCTAAGAATAACCTCCAAGGTAAAACTGACAACTTCGGATTCGAAACGTGTCAAAACAAGGGAGGGGCGGGGGGATGTGTAACTGATACATCCTGTACACGTATTGGGCAGTGTTGAGGCTCACGAAACGGTGTGACACTGTTGCCAAAACGGGCAACATGTTTACATTAAAAAATGCAGTGGCTACATGTAACACTTCTGTGCCTACTTCTCCAAATAATGGCACGTCCATTACAGAGGACAACTGACTAATGATGTTACGGGAAAAAACCCCTGATTATTGTCAGAATCATATGAAACCCACATATACGTACACTGTGTGAGCAAAATGCAAAATTCTTTATTAGTAAGACAGGTGGTACATATCGTAACCACTGGACTTTCAAGGGTTAATACTTACTGACCAAGGAAACGCCCTGGCTCACTAAAACTTCGCTTGTATAAACAGTAGCAACGTCACGATTCAAGATACGGGCATTAAAATGTCCTGACGGCATGGATTTTAAACTTCGTTCAAATTTCAAAACAACTGACCTTGGCGACTCTTGAAATTTAATTCTCACGTATAAATTTATTCATATTCTGCAAAATCATAGTGCGTACTTAAAAATGACCTAATACGAATATTTTACTGTACAAAAGGTTGGTTTGGTTCAGCTTTCTGCAGCCTGCCCAAATTTAAGGTAATATATGTAAGGACTCTGCAAATCAAATAATATAAGCAATCAATAAGAAAGAAAAGATCACAGTCCGCTTGACAACAAATCTTACAACTCAAGGGATTTCCCGCCACACGTCCCTCAAATGTGCATAAAATCCTATCAGAATGGTTTTATGTGACTTTCTGCGTCACGCTAGGTATGCAATTAATGGCCCAGCAAGCATGTGCTTATGCTGTCTCATTCGACATTTACAAGATTGTTCGATACTATGCCATTCTGCTCGCGTAAAACATTCACAACCGCCACAAAAAATTTAGTCAGTCGATATTTGATTTACACAGTCTCTCCTGCCAATATTTCTGTCTTGGATACCAAGCGTACGGTGATTCCCACAAAGGAACAGGTTCTAAACAGATAACAATATACATGTCTACATAACAAGCTTTGACCAGCAACAGGTTTTATGAATATGTAAACTACAAATACAAAATCAGGCATCACACATACGACAGAATCGTAACAACACATTACTTAGCACACACATACCTCGACTACACATCCTCGATCTGACGTCTGCTCCACAGTTCCTCTAGTGTCTGTTCCATGGCTGCCGGAAACTTCGTTTCCACCACTACCGGCTCCCGAATCTAGCCGCTTGCAGTCAGCACGACAAAAAAAATAACACGACACGAAGCGTTGTTCGGCTTCTGAATTCAGTCGCGCGCTTCTCGGTTTTGCACATGGAATGTTCTACTGTAATGCCGAAGCTTAAAGCATCAGTTTCATGTCATTCACTGTGAAAACAAAGAGCCAAGTTATTCGTTGATGTGCTAGGATGGTATTCGAGACGAAGTCCATACAGTACAGTTCTACTCGAGAGGCTAACAGTCGCTCACCTAGCCAGTTTATATTTGTTTATTTAAGGACGCTATTAGTAACTCCAGATAGTAGCGTTAAATTATAGACCGATGGTAATTACTGAATTGGAAAGATACAGAAGGAAACGGTTGTGAATCAACTGCCAGTACTAGCCAGTCAGATGCCTGGAGGGACAGACGAAAACCACGAGACAGCCGTCGTGATGGTCGAAACTCGAAATGTGGACATCCAGAACACATGTTAGAAGCGCTGCCGCTTGTTCCACCGCGATCGGTCGAATATACACAAGAAATTCCGTTTATCGTATGTGACACGAAAGTTCATGACTATGTTCTCAAGTGCTCTCATTAGCCCTTAGCTTGAGCCATGTTCTCCTAAATATGTTTCAAAGTGAATTTAGTTTGGTGCGGTTTCATGAAGAAGACCGGAGAACTAATCACACCAGTATTACCACAGTTCTACTGCCACCGAGTGAAAACTCAATTGCAGTAAAAGTATGTAAGCAAGCAAGCAAGTAGGTAGGTAAGTAAGCAAGCAAGTAAGTAATAATAGTAATAATAATAATAATAATAACCACTATATAAAGTGACAAGCAATATTGTGGCAAGTGATGTTAGCAATGAAGATGCAGCACCAATTTCTGATGGAAGTTTACTTGAAGTGGTGAGGTGTTGTGTCAAGGTTGTATAAAATTAAGACAAGAATTATATCGAGCTTCAATAAATGTAAAATCAGCTGAGGAAATCATAAGAATTCCTCATGATGAGATTAATATTTCGAGAATGGTGGATGCAACAGATCGAGGTGCAAGCGGCATGCTCAGTGGTAAAAAACAAATATCATCCGAAACATAAAGACTGGGCCCCAATACTTATAGATCAATATAAGAAGCCTAAAAATATGCAAAGAATTGATATGATTCACCAATATTAACATCCATTCGTTAATGCGTACGTGGCCTGGCTCAGTGTTGAAGAAATCTCCAATGTAAAATGTTATTATCAGCACAGGCCATAAGGCTAAAAAAAGTTTGTTATTTCTGGATGATAATCTTATAACATGCTAGCAAAGAAATGACAAGTTAATGAAGCTTTAAATTTAATAATTATACTGTATATGATTTTGATTTTAACAGTATGAAGTAATCTTCCTGGCAAGTTCAATTTTAATGAAAATACTTACCCTCTTAAATGACACGTGGCCCACCTTAAGTTTCAAAACAAGATAAGCAATGTACGTAGAATGTAAAAATGTGGTGTGTTTGTGTAACTGTTGTTGCAGTGGAAACACACTGCATTTTGTGCGTGTTGCTGAGCTACCTGTAACTGGCAACTATATGCAAATACAGTGTTGCACAACAGTGGTTTTATGGCAAATTTATGTCACCAGCTAATATAAAATGTGCGTAGGTCTTCATGTAAAGTGCCCTATGCTGTGCTGAAATAAAAGAATGTTTGTTTGGTCATGGTGGTCTTTAGACATACAATTTGACCAAACATATTGTAATGACAGATATATCACTGACCAGTTTCTCATTATTTTTACATCACTTACAAGTGATGTAAAATATTTTACACGATCAGACTGATTAATCAGTTGTAAAGCATTAAGTATTAAATACTAAAACAGTGTGTCTGTACTATTGCCTACATCTTTTCTGCGCCACATTATGTTCTCAACTGTAGTCTGTCTGGCTCTAGCATATTTTTCCACGTTACCTCATAAATGGCATGATTTTTGGAAAGAAGTTCTTCTTCTTATCCTTCAGTCTTTTGATTGGTTGGCAGCTTTCCATCTGGAATTGTTGCAAGCCATTCTTTTCATTGCTGTATAACTGTCAGCTCCTGTGTTTCTGGCGACTTGCTTTAAGTATTGTAGTCGAGGTCTTCCCACGGCCTTGTTTCCAGATATTGCTCCTTCAAGGATGTTTACTACAAACTCGTTACACCTATTTGTATGTCCTATCCATGAGTGGCATCTATTTTTTAAAAGTAATCTTTCTTCTTTTGCCCTTTGAAAAACTTCATTTGTTATTCTATCTGTCCATTTTATTTTTAACATTCTTCTCCAGCACCATGTTTCAAATGCATTTACAATCCTTTTCTTCATTTTTCCCTAGGGTCCATGTTTCTGATCCATAAACAGCAACACTCCAAATATGACCAAAGTATTATGATGTATCCATGTGGAAAGAAGTTATTGAATATTAATGAGTTTGATTTTCTCTACAATATTTCTTTGATACAGTTCTCATTCTAAGAAGAATTCAGTGAGATATTATGATAATGTATATAGGTCTTCATGTAAAGTGCTCATTATTCTTGTCAGATTTTTAATGATGAACTTTCTTGACAGATTTTTTATAAAGCGTATCAAATTTCATGAAAATTAGTCCAGCGGGAGTTGAGTTGTTCCATGCGGACAGACATCACCAATCTAATAGTCGGGGGTTTCGCAGTTTTGTAAACATGACTAATTGTACGTTGGGCTGACACTTTTTGAGACCCCGTGTAATCTGTTGCAGGTTATAGGCCACAACCAAAATTTGTTATTTTAAGTAAGTTTTTTGTTTATGTGTTGTCTGTTTAAAGTGAAAAAATGAATAAATAAAGAGGATGTATATTCAAAAGCATGTTTTTTCTATGAAATTACTTAGTGGATTTTGATGATATTTGGAACTGGGTGTCTAAATTAAGAGTGCCAGATCTAATCCTGGTGCATACCAGTCATTTACTGGAGATATCCCTACTGTGCATGAAGTGTAAATCATACATCACAAAATTTCACAGGAATGGCTCATCATAAAAACAAAGTCACATAAAACCTAGATCTTAGTATGGTCTACAGGTTGCACTTGTAACTTCCATACCTTAATTAATATTTTATGTAAGATCCTGTATAAGGGAACACATTCTGTGTTCAAGGAATGTGTAATGCCAAATAGTTTTTGTATCTGCAACAAATGAACATAAAGGTCAATGAGGTATAGAAAAGAGCAATGGGGTCTATGAATGTCCCTTATTTATTCTGATTCAATCACAGTAGGAATGTGTCAACAAGCTTTTTAGTAGAACTTCCAATATCAAATTTTGTGACAATCTTCTCAGTGTTTCTGAAGTTGAAACATGTGGTAGGCAAACAGACAAGTTTAAGTTAACACCTTTCCAATGCAAGCATGCCAAAATAATCCGTATGTTACAAACAACCTGAAATCAGTATTACACACTGTTCCGTAATTTACTCCATGCAGAGGGGTTCTTATGTAAGGTGGTCTGCAGAGTCATCAGGGGTATTAATGGTAATGTTTATGAATTTTTACTGAGCTTGTTATTTTGTTATGTGATTGTTCAATGTGGGTAGCAAAATAAACAGTTAAAGTTAGGATTATTTACTTAATAATATTTACAAAATGGTCAAATGGTCCTAATATACTTCTGTGAAAAAAACACTTTTATTCCAACACAAGACATAAAATCACAAGTTCAAGAATAAACTGAACTCAGCTCTTTGTTCAGAGGACACCCCTTTGTACTTTCTTTTTAATCAAGCAGGTCGGGGCTCTGTACAATTAAGTCCTTTTACAGGAATAACATAAAAGTGGCTGCCTGTGCACCAAGCCCTAAAGACATATACAATGATACCTGTGAAGCTGGCCACCCACTATTACCATATTGTTAGGGAAACAGCAAAAATATTACACCTGATGATCCATCTTTATCCTTATCACAGCCCATCAACTTTCTTGCATTTAATTCTATAATTCTGCAAATACTGCAGCCTTTCTATGTTGACTACTCAGAGCAAGATTGGTTTTTGTTGCACCAGTCTAAAAAAAAATAAAATCTCAGCATGTGCCTGCCCTTGTCTGTACCTACTAAATATCCTTCTTTGAAACTGATGTTTTTATAGCTAACAATCCAGTATACATTGAATTCTCTTGTTATTCAAGATAATTAAATAAAACCAGAATTTAAATGGGGCTGCATAAGATCAGATACATTTACATGATGATTGGCACTTTGAGCATCACACCACATTACAGATGGCAATTCATAGGTTGTGGACATTGCTGTACGATATTTCGTAGGTGTCTGCGATCAAGAAAGTTCCCTTCAACTTGGGTCCAATTCTCAATAGTTACAAGGTTTGGGTGTTTTTTAATTCTCACAAATGCACGCCTGTGAACTGCACATGTATGCTGCATAAACTTGAAAAAGCCTTCTTCCAAATACTAAAGGCAGGTATGTAAACAAATTTCAGGCTTTTCTCTTGCACTTGTAAGCATGCTATTCACAACCAAGCAGCAAGGTGCATTGCGGCAGAGAGTGACACTTCCGAAAACCTGTTAACATTAAGCATAGGTCAGTGTAAGCTCAAGGCAATATATTTCACAAAGTCAAAATTAAACGCAAAATTCATCAGGTAATGTGTCTGTTTATTATTTATTCCATATCTTTTCAAGGATCCTTACTTTTCATTCTAAGCTTCAAGGGGTCACACATCTGTAGGGATTTAAATCAAACATATGTTTGTATGAACTAATTTGATTAAAAATACCTAGTAAATCATTTCCCGCAGTAACGTCCAAAATTCACAGATTACTCCGTATCCATTACGCACGGCATCAAATGTTAATATTAAGTATGTGGTCTGCTCAGTAGGCACATAAGCCAGAAAGAAAATACAGTTTCAGAAAACTTAACACTATGGAGAGAGTTAACACAAGACAGGAGTTATGTATACAATCAATACAGACATAAAGATTGGAAATTTTAACACAGTTTTCTGTAATATGGCCAACCACCTGCCGAAGCTGACTAGCCAGTGTAGACATGTTTCACTGTAGGTGCAGTGGAAGTAAAGCTCTCAACAGCCTTAACCTGAAGCTACTGGACAGTATGCTGGGTATAGCCCAACACGTTCGAAATTCTTGCCCATGCTGGGAAACGAATCCTCACCATACAAACCACAGGCAGTAATTGTACTAATTGAACTACCAAGACTTTTATCTTTGACAGGTACATGTGAAATTAGGACCAGTTTAGTTCATCAGTATACAAGCGGGCTGGAAACAGGCAAGCACTGTAAGTGTCAAAAGATTTGAGGTCCTTTGCATTATTTTCAATACCTATGAGAATCAGAACAAGCACTTGTAATTTCAGACCAGTGAAAATTGGAAAAGGAATATATTTTATCACATTGAAAGATGATAGGAGAATAGAGTGTTTTGTCACATTACTTCAGATAGACTTTTCTTCTTTCGCTAGGAAAAGAAACAACAGCAACACATTATTTCTTGGCACAGACATTTATAATGGAGCTGCTACAATAAGTATCACGCGCAAAGTGGACAAAAGTACTTCCCGCAGACCCTCTAATTGACACAATGACAATCTTCAATGACCACCTTCGTATACTTTGACATGTTGTCATGCTACTGCCAAGTGTTTGCTTGTTGAATGCAAGCCAGAAGGGAACTGTCTGCTATTGTTTGTGGGAAATGCAACACTCACTACTGTGAAACTTGACTACAGTGCAATAACAACACACATCTTAACATGGTGGTATGAGACAGAAAATAAAAATAATCATTATCACAATCACCGTGCAAACTATGTGCCACTTAGTAAAAATTTATGGATTATTTATTGCATTATTCTTCAATTCAGAAAACTATCAAACACTTCATCATTAGTTGTCTTAGAATGAAACATTTCCAAGGATTTTGGAAGGGCATATGCACCACTCCAAAGAAAGTGTAATCATAAAATTATGAATTACTCCAAATATGTGTCTGTCAGCATGTGGTGACACATTTTTATGTCCACGCAGCACACAAAAACCTAAATAATCAGTGTAATTACCTTCAAAAAATCTTATATACACTCATGTACATTAATATAATTGTAAGGAAGTAGAAAAATAAAGAAAACAACATATTCCTATCTTGTGGACATCTTTTTCATAGCTTTCAGAAGGAATGCCTAATGTTTGAAATTTTTATGAATTCACAGCATGATTCATGTGAAATAGCATAATCTGAACACTTAACCATGTAACAGGCAGTTGTAGATTAACTGTGTTGCTACACAACCATGAGAGGGCACTGTAAGAATGTCATATCACTGTACAATCAGTTAAAAATAGTAGGCCTACTAGAAACATGGTCAAACATTGAACTACATAGTGCAATGTTATTTTTGCATGTGAAGCATGTTATACCACAATCCAAGGGGCAGAAGAGATGTGGGACATCCAAGAAAGAGATAGGCACTGTGAAGACGGAACAGGCTGAATGTCTGACCCTTGAAAGGAAGACGATGATCTGTGTTGCACCAGTGGAAATTCAACACCAGTTGGTGGAAGCATAGTAAATGATATCAGTGAAATGGGCATGGATATGGTGCAATGCTTTTGATAATGGCAGGAGAGATGCTGACATACTCGTACAGTAGGCAACCTGATACCCAAGCATGTGAACTATAGAGGAAATGAAGTATTATACAGATGCCCTGAGCAGAAAGGACACACACATCAAACAGAATGACACCACCCAACAGCTGAACATTTCCCTGGGTAGTGTGCAGAGCACTGTCCACATCCAGCTCAATTGCAGAAAAGGGCAAGCACACTGGGTACAGAAGCAATTCCTGTTTATCACTAAGCTTGTTGTTCAGGTCTCTCTCATTTATCTGACACATTGCACTGAGCAGGAAGAGCAGTTTCTGCAGTACACTGTGCCACAGGATGAAACACAGGTTCATTGCACAACACCTAAAACCAAAAAAAGCATCCATGATGTGGAAACACCCATCACATCACACAGCAAAGGCATTCAAAGAAATGCCATCAGTAAAGAACACAGTAACAATCTTTTGGGAGCACAGAGGCACACTTCTTGTGTATTTCTTTGACCATGGCAACACACTAACTGTTGAGTATTGCTGTGATACACTGAAGACGTCAGAGCAGGCCATCTGCTGTAAAATGTATGGGCTGTCATGCCAAGGTGTCATACGCCCTACTAGCCAACCAGACCTGTGACTGCTTATGGTGCTACAGCTGGGAAGTTATGGGCAACCTCCCAATAGTCCTGATCTCACGCACTCTGATTTCCATCTCTTTGGATTCCTCAAGAAGCACCTGGCTAATATGTGATATGCAACATATACTGACAAGTAGTAAACTGTGACCATCTGGCTAGAGACACTTGACACTGACTTCTAGACCAGGTTATGTGCACTGGTGCAGTGACATGACAATGCTTAAAATGTCCACGGTGACTACACGTGTATCTGATGTGTTCTATCTGCTACCAATATGCCATGTATATACATCGTCACAATAAAGTTCTCAGCATAAGCGTCTGTTACCCCATTTTTTGAAAGTCTCTTTACATTACCTACATTAACGTGCCATGCATCACCTTCTTTTCACATACAAACTGTGGATCTTTTGCCCACATAATTTCTCTTGTGTCATGCCTCCATTTCACCCCATTTCATACATTCTTATCTCTCTTCTATATCTGAAACTCAAGTCACTCCTGTTGCACCAACTGAGATGGCAATATCTGAATATTAGTTCAACTTGTGATCCTAAAATTTGTTTGGGATGCTGGGGTTTCATTTATAGCAATGGGAAGGTACAGCACTATTCAAGTTTATAGGTTTGTTGGTACAGATTGTGTCCTAAGGCTGGGAGGCAGCTGGTCATAAAGGATAAACTAAACTCCGTGGCTTTAGACCGCACGCGAACTATACCGACAGAGTGGCTGCCGCCGGTCGGCGAAGTTAGTGCCAACTTTGCGGATAGAGGGGTGTCACGTGGTCAGCGCAACGGGTCCCCACAGCCGTTAATCTCTGTTTTCTAGACCTGGAGCCGCTACTTATTTCATTCAAGTAGCTCCTCAATTGACCTCACGAGG
>Ga0131853_10010828_pt1 | contig 16676 bp, 10 predicted proteins | sample TergutLab28metaG_FD_92764 | JGI IMG/M metagenome (GOLD analysis project Ga0131853, IMG submission 92764) | Labiotermes labralis P1 segment gut microbial communities from Petit-Saut dam, French Guiana - Lab288 P1 (version 2) (version 2) | ecosystem: Host-associated > Arthropoda: Insects >...
AGTAGTAGTAGTAGTAGTAAGTAGAAGCTGTACTACTAGTAGTAGTAGTATGAGTAGTAGTAGTAGTAGGAGTAGTAGTAGCAGCAACGGTGGTAGTAATAGTAGTAGTAATAGTAATAGCAGCAGTAGTAGTAGTGGTAGTAGTAGTAGTTGTGGTAGTAGTGTTAGTAAGTAGTAGTAGTAGTAAGAGTAGTAGCAGCAGCAGGGGTGGTGGTGGTAGTAGTAGTAGTAGTAGTAGTAGTAAGTAGAAGCTGTACTACTAGTAGTAGTAGTATGAGTAGTAGTAGTAGTAGTAGTAGCAGCAGCAGCAGCAGCAGGGGTGGTGGTGGTGGTAGTAGTGGTAGTAGTAGTAGTAAGTAGAAGCTGTACTACTACTACTAGTAGTAGTAGTAGTAGTAGTAGTAGTAGTAGTAGTAGTAGTAGTAGTAGTTGTTGTTGTTGTAGTTGTAGTGGTGGTGGTAGTGGTAGTGGCGGTGGTGGTAGTACTAACAGCAGTAGTAGTAGTAGTAGTAGTAGTAGTAGTAGTAGTAGTAGTAGTAGTAGTAGAGTAGTAGTAGTAAGTGTGGCAGTAGTAGTAGGAGCAGCATACTTGCTTATGATGGTATCCCGAAATTTTCATCTTACAGTCATGAATGTGATATTAACAGTCTGCTACATAGTGAAATGTGCAATCCGACTGTCAGTGGAATTGTGCGATTTCACTTTCAGGTGTTAACACTTGTATCCCAAGCAAATCGCGTTAGTAGCCACCCACTTCTTTCATGGAGTACCTGTACACTCACTTCCGACGGAACGTGACGTTCATAACTAACTTGTCTCCATTTACTTTGCTTTGATCCTCGCACAATGCCCTGCAGTTTTCCAAACATCTAGAAGTCATGTCGGACGGGCGACCTACGCTCTTAGATTAGTTCATGGCTTTATTATTATTCTAATAACCTGTCTTTTGACATGACCGATGAGGGAGCGGGAGGAGAGGGCGCTGTTGTACAGGAGCAAATCCCGTGCGTGTGGAGGATTCTCACGTGTCTCGTGCGTGTCAGCAGTAATAATGAGGGTCCATGCAATTAGTCCGTGAATACTGAGCAACCTGGACTCACATCCTATCAGGATGAGAGCGAAATTGGTGTGTGAGGACAGACTATCGATCACGTCATTTCTAATTATAACCTGCACACCAAAATAATAGGCATATTAAAAAACCAACAACCTTCTTTCCGTCAGTTAATTCATAAGCCGTTAATTCAGCTATTATTTTTCAGTTAGACGCCTAAATTGAATGTTAAAAACACACCCGAAAATGTCTTAAACTGTAACTATATTATCACATACGTATCACAACTGGAGTTCAATAATAAAATTTAAAAACTGTTTGTGTCACAGAAAAATGTGTAGGGAAAAAGCTAACCAAGGAGGGTAAGGTGCGGGGGTGTAGGACTCATGGGGATATTAGAAATGTGTACGTTGCCACGTATATATATGGACACCCTAATAGAGGGAAACCGATTGTGAGACTAAGATATAGATTATAGGGTAATATTAAAGTGGATTTCAAAGAAACAGGTTTTAAAGATGTCAACCTATAATGTGGCTAGCTCTATTGACCTTCTATTGATGATACTGAAATATATTCCCGGCGTCTGTAAAATACGGAATATTCTTTGCTACATTTTCACATATATTTCTTCTTTTCCAAAATTCATCACATACTAAAGTTCAGAAGCGAAACAAATAAACGAAGATGGATTCAACCCTGTATTCCTTTTAAACTCGAAGTTGGTATTTCTCCCCGCCAGGGTGGCGGACGGACTTGTCTGCTTGTCAGGCGAGTGTTCGCTTGTCTGCTGCGGTCAGGCGAATTTGTTGGCTTATGGAAATTAAATTCAGCGTGTAATTAAGTCTAAGAGCCAACAAAATGAACAGCAGTTGGAGTCTAGCCCTGTTCGCGACACCTAAAAGTCAACTTGTATGAAGTGCATTCCCCACAGCACTCGCACGTCGGATCCTGTACAAAATCGGCCGTCTATAAGACGTCACATTCTTTGAAGGTAACATATGCGTCATGTTTGATGCAGTGCAGCACTGGCTTATTATATGAGGTGACATAGTTACGCAGGTAAGAAATGCACAATCATTGGATTAAGTTTTACACTGGCTGCCTGTAAGAAGTAACACCCATATAAAGGAATTATACGTGCCGTATAAAGTGTGTGGCCGGTCCCAATGGCTGCACGGTCTAAGGCGTAGGTCTACGGCCGCTCTTCTACCGAGATTATGGGTTCGAATCCCACTGGGGGCATGGATGTCTGTCTGTTGTGAGTGTTGTGTGTTGTCAGGTAGAGTTCTCTGTGACGCGCTAATCACGCGTCCAGAGGAGTCCTACCGACTGTGATGCGTCGTTGTGTGTGATCTAGAAACCTCAAGAATGAGGAAGCCATGGCGTTGGGCCGCAGCACCATGGGGTGGATAATAAAGGGTGTATCTTGTTTAGTTCAGCCAATCCGTTTTTGTAAGTTATATACTAAAATTATGAGCCGGTAAATGAGATAGGTCAACATGACCAATAATAAATATAGAGATGAAAGATGGAGTGGAGCGACACGGCACTGACAGACTCAGTTAAGGAGAGCTGGTCTTCTGCCTGTATTAGAAATAGGTAGGCATATGTAGTGCCATAACATGAAATCGCTTTGAGTGACTATTGTTAATTTCCCAGGAAATCTCGTAGAAAATATATTTATATATGGATAGGTCGAACTGTAATTGAATGTACCAGATTCACTTCACAATATTAAAAGGCACATGTAATTAAAACTGTATTCAAGAAATCGCACTTAAGATGGCCGGATTACTGGCCAGAACATGTGGGTGATGACGTTACAATAAGAATACATAAATAAAATTAAAGTGCATTCATTGGGCTTTCATATACTGTAAACTTCTAATTAGTGCACGGAATACGGAACACTTCAAATGCACAAATATGTTTACGATCAGCACTTTGCACTCATTTTTCTTAAATTACTCCCCATACCATTTCCTCCGAGCTACACTGGATCTAACAAGAAAAACGATGACTTGCAACATGGTACCAGAAAAATAAGACTGTGGTGTAAAGGGAAGGGAGTGAGGTTCTTTCCATTTGTAGGCAGAAAACTGTCAACAAGGATTTTATAAAGAACAAAGGTTCAGTGCTCCTTGCGATCCACATCTCATTCTCCAGTTTCAATCAGTAATTTAATGACAAGCTAACAAGCTAATTTAGGCCTTTTAATTTAATACGGTTATAAAAGGAATCCTATTTAGTATTTTGTAGCTAGGGAACTGGTTCAACGAGACGCAGCTGTCCTAGACATTACAATGCCTAGATAAAGGCTTCTCTGTAAGGTTTCCCTGTCTGTTTCTACGCCAGACAGACCGTCTCTTATTAAACGAGATTAAGTGCCTTCATTTCGTTAAGGAACTCATTCAAGCTATATATTGCATCTGGTTCCAACCACAAGATGGACTGTTACAAAGTACTGCCTTATTCTGAATGGCAGTAACCGCCTCAAATGCAACAAGAAAGCAAAACTTCCCCAAGCAACTCCCTTCCCGACTGTGGAGATCAATTTTTGCAGTGTTTAGTTTATGTCAGTGTTTGGCACACGTTTCAACACGTGTCATTTTTCGAGAACTCCTTCGGAAGCTATTCTAGTGCAGTTACTGCGATGAAGTATCTTTCTCTTTATTCTGGCCACAAAGAGGAGTAATAGGGTAGCAAACTTAACAAGTGGGAATATTTTTTCGGAAAAACCATCTGACTTACTACATACAATTAATTTATTATTATTCGATTATTTAAGTGTCCGCGTTGAATTACGCTGATCGGTGATACAAATTACGCAATTTCAAAATAATAAAAGTAAGAAATGTTCAGTCAGTTCATACTAACACTGAATTCATAGGACTATTCCAAAAAAATCTATAGACAAATTTTAGAAATTTCTTCGCCGTGTAACTTTCTTACCTGTGATTTGTTACTGGGCGTGGTGTTGCACATTCAGGGCAAATGTGACACCTTAATTAATTACTGGTGAGGGAAACTTTGCATCATAGTAAGGTACGCAAGTCCGTAAAGTTAACTAATAATGATCAAATTAATAATGTAATCACTTACGGAAATAAAAGATTAGGACAGAGACAGCAAGTAACTTGTGTTAAACTACTTGAAGCTTAGTACTTACTATACGTACCAACTGCTTAAACATTAAAAAACGTGAGAATTTGTAAACAGAGTACATTTAAAGTTGCTGGTGTTTTCTATGAGGCACGAACTACAACTTAAAAAAAACATTTCAAAAGTCTGCTGTTATTAAGCTGTACACTACAGCGCCACCCTCCGTTTTGAATCATCGAGTTGTATTAATAACAAAATTGGTACTGTCATGGTCTTCATACCCCATACTCTAAAGATATTTCCATTTTGAATGCTAGAAAGTAACATCGAAAGTGTTAGAACAACCGAGACAATCAAGAAGAACAAAGACAATAACAACAGAAATAGATGACACTATCCGAAGACATAATAACGATCTTCATCTAAGAGCTCTATGTTGCGGAAAAGAGACAGGCACTTTCTTGAAATGTTATCGGTTCTGTACAACAGTTTTGGGTTAAATGAAAAAAAATAATCTACGGACAAAACAAAAACCAGTGATAAAAACAATTGCACTTTTTAATTAAAATGACAGCGCCTATTTCACCCTCCTTTCAATTAGCATTTACGCAGTAGCAACAAACTTCTTTAGAAACTTTTAAGACAACAAGGACTTGCGCCGTGCTTCACACGTATCCCTCTCATTCGACATTCTGGATGTCGTATTGTATAGGGCCACCCCCTACTGACAGCGCCGGCAGCAGCCGCTGCTCACTTTCCGCCCTGCCAAGTTTCCAATGAATACAAATAACTGCTAATGGCAAGTTCCCATGCAGCTGCCACCCCACCCAGCCTTCTTCAGACAAGATGTCCATCGAGCCACCAAACTCCAAACAAATCAAGGAAATACTACAAAACACCATTAAAAGCCACAGAATGGATTTATAATTCAGATAATAATGGTGTTCTAGTTTCCTGGGACAGTCATTCTAACTAAGCTTGCACTTCGATGTTTTCTTCGCCTGGAAAGGAAAAAATAGTTGCAAGTCTACTTTACTGTTATATACAACTGGAAGATAGTGTCAGTACATGGTCTTTCTTCGGGACTTATTTAGGATTTGGATTTGAGCGACTTCATTCATCTCCGAAATATTATGTGCCGAGTCAATGTTCTTAACTCCTGTATTTTTTCAGAGAAAACAGATTTAATGTCTAAGGGCGAACTTTGTTCACAGTATAATATATGCAGTAATAATATTACTCGGTTACTAGTCTTCCAACCATTCAAGCTTGCCCCCTTCCAGATTATACTTTAGGCCCTGTGGGTATCGTAATATTAATTACTTCCTTACGGTTGCAGTTCAAATGTACAGAAAGCTTGCTGTTTCTGTGAAAATTCTTATTAATTTGTCGATACGAAAAGTTACTTTCGAAAGCAAAACTATCAAATTATCGTACCAAATATGGCGCCAGAGTGGGAAGATATCCTGTCTGTATTCGGAAGGTCATGGGTTCAGATCCCAGTCTGATGACCGGATACCATGACTGCAGTGTTTCGGAATTTTTCTTAGTTCCCTTAAATATGGTCAGGTAACAGTTCAGATTTCGCTACGACAGCCGCCTTTCATAACTTGCGTATGTCATATTCACTATCTTATTACGGTTCGAAGTACACATTTTTGTATTCATATGATATCTATGAATGTGTGTAGAAACTATATGCAGTAACAGGTCAATCACTATGCATAAAATTAACAGTAATTTAAAGTACAGTCTCAGTAGAAAGATCTCACAACTAAAGTGTTATACTACCCAAACTAATGCTTGAACACCGGTATATGCCAAGTCTGTACTTCTATTTAGTTGCCGTTGCTGTCAGTTCCTTTCTTTTCACAACAAGTCGCTGTATTTGTGGTATACTTAAATGTGACACCTCTTTGCTAAGGGTGCAATAACTATGTACTTAAGATTCCGGTTCCTTCTGAACCATAACACTTCTTACGCTTATGTTTATGTAGCTGTAGTTTACACTTCTAAATTAGGGCGAAATGCTGACCACTTAGATAAACTCCATCACTGAGAACTTAACAGTCGTTCATCCATTATACACATTTCTTGCCTTTATGGAACCAGAAATCCAAAAGAATCTACTACTTGTCCCAACTTATCCTGACCCAGACGAATCAAGATGCAAAATTAAGCAATTTTTCTTTAAGATGCTCTTTATTATTATCCTCCCATATGAGTGGTTTATTTTTCAGGTTTATCAAATAAAATTATGTAGGTATCTTTTGTCCGGTGAAACACTATATTAAAAGAAATACAGAGTCGCTGGGAAAATTTAAAAGAAAAATCCTTACGCAACAATTATAGGACACAATTAAAGAGAAGAATTGTTTTGTGTTAGCTTGAAAATGTAATTGAAACAATACAACAAGCAAGTACGAACTGGATATGATTACTCTCGTCCTTCCTGGGGAATCCCAAGGGAAGAGCTTAAACAGAAAACTACCACTGACTATGGAGAGTGTTTCTGTTCACTGTGATTGACGATTCTCTTTCTCTCATTTGGTGATTGAATTCACTGTCTTTAAGTTACATACTATCATACTGAGTGGGTATAATACACGCTCTAACCTTCAACGACTTGCAATTCCTGCTGTCATACTAGAAGCCGGTAAGTTTATAACTGTGCTAAAAGAGTGCAATGAGAAACTGTCTTAAGTTGCAAGATGCGCTAAGCCTACAGGCATAGTCTACTTCTGGCATCAAATTTCCACCTCCACCAGTATTTTAAAAAAGGCCTCGCCGGAGGACTACGTTCAAGCAAACACTTCTGTTTTCTGCCTTAATTTATTCCTCAATCCCCCTGACAATATTCCGATGTCTTACGCGGAGACAACAAAAGGTAATTAATTTCTGGGCGGCAAAGGAGAACTTTTTAAGCATGCTGTGCTCCATTTCTCACAACACCTGCTGCGACCAGCTCTTGCACTCTCGAGCTACTATCCACTCTGTTACTGTCGTACCGTATAAACCCATCTCAAAAGAGAATAACATCAAAGAGCTATTTGTCACAAGAATGTTGAATTCAAATTAAAAACCTCGTTTAATTGAGACATATCATGTGCTACGCTGCGGGTGTACTGTGGAACACAGACAAAAAGATTTTAAGGATGTATTTCATCTTTTAATATGTGTCAAAATCGCTTTCTTAATGTATTAATACAGCACCGACACGTACACATGATTGTGTAATTGGATTATTCAGTTATGTTAATCAAATGGAAGACAGGTATCCAACAGAAGTTAACGTTTCTGCAATACATTTTGATCCTACGTACAGATATTCAATCATGCAAGCTAATATTCATGACGCGTATTAAAAAAGTACAGCCAGATTCTTGATTTGATAAAAAGAGTTTATCAACCACTAAGGCCATGACGAGTAGAACGGTAGGATGACGGGTTAATGTAAAATAACAGGAGGCATTACTTCGTGCCGAACTTCTTATGAAATTAACCAATTTTACATGAACCAATAAATCAAAATCCCCAACCTCTTACTTCAAATTTTAATCATATTAATGTCATTGTCATTTTACTCCAATCAGAAGGATGGACAGACGAGGCCTAGAAGATTCCTAAAGGTTTGAAGCTCTTTTTCCTCTTCCGGAGTTTTGTCTTTCATTTCTCCCACTATCTGATCTTTCACCTACCTTCTACTGCTTCTTACTGCTCTCACTTTCTCCTCTCGTCTTCAACCGATTAACAGGACATCAGAAGTAAATGGCAGGACAAATTGCTGATCTTTCTTAACTGATATGTTAATTGTGACGTTACATTCTCACACATTCTGTGTTGGCCACTGCAGCTCGTAAGAATAATTCATTTCAATTCTTCATGTATTAATTTAACGACCAGTTATATAGCGGCTGTCGATTGGAAGGATTTAACAAATTCTGGAACCAAAGGATTACGCCTTCCTCTTTAATGAATTTCGACACGTTCATGTCGCAGTGGGAAAAAGGTAACTCAGAATAAAAATAGACATCATTACGTTTTATCTGACGTCATGGAAAGGGAAATAAATTGGAGGAAACAACATAAGCTATCGCCGAGTGAGGGAAGACTACGACAGACAGTACTTGAAAGTTGTGCATCGCTTCCATTAACGAATCGTGTTGAACTCGAATACGAACTATGTAATAAATATCTACGCACTCTACTGAAATAGTAATAAATTCATGCACACTTGAATGGAGTTAAAGTGATAAATTTAGACCTTCCCTAATGGTGTTTGAAAAAATCCACAATTTGTAACTAAAATTATGACAGAAAAACAGTAGAAAAGTAAAAAGATGTCATGGAAAGTGTTGGTACCTTGCACGTTCGGTAAAAACAGTTTCTTTACTCTGTGTGCGTGAGTGGATAGCAGTTTTGTGACACTACTAACAATTTATTGGTCTGACTGAGTGTCGAACGAACCGCTTGCGTTTTCTAATTGATTGATATGACACGGATGAGAGTAACAGCATTATGCAGGGGGGGGGGGGTACCAGAGATTTTTTTAGTCTGTTTGACAGGAAAACACACAGCGCTCTAGCAATTATTTTTGAACGCATTAGTATCTGGCGTATTTATCACCCATTTGGCATAGTGCTTTCGTTAAAACAAAAAAGCCTGAGTAATATTAGAGGTTCAATATGTGCTTTGACCATTAATATTTGTTGATACGTACAATATAGCTTAATGTACAGATTATGATCAATACTATAATAAGGAAATCAAACATTTACTATTCCCAAGGCAATCAGGATTTTCTGAACAAAAGGCTTGTTATACCGGAACACAATGCGCTTTGGAAATGTTAATATTTTTATATACGTTATCCATGCAGAATAAACTTTTAAATTTTGATTTCAACTTTACAAACAGAGTCAGTTTAACGGACGAGGATGATCCTTCTGTTTCACAGTCATATCGGAATGCAATGCCATTAAGCTCTTAAATAAGTAACTGGAACGTGAGTTATCAACAAATGTCGTACACGTTCCACCAACGAAAATATATGTGAATTTAGCGCAACATCAGTAACTATAAATAACAATGAGAAGTATCTTAACAATGAAGTTATTGGTAAAATGCATATATCCAATTAATTTACATATAATTATACGATTGAACAAGTAACCAAACTTCCGGGCAGATAGACCTGACTAATTAAAAGTCTGCGAAGAACGTGTTAAAATGTAAGTACAAATGAATATTCAGACCACTGCATTCTGGTTTATCTCAAGACAAAGTCTACTAGGTGGTTACTAATGTTTTGGAGGAAACTAATGTACACAAGTAGGGGTACTCCGAAATGTTGGTAAACACCTACCAGATTATACGGCCTTATCAACAGAATATTACAAGGTAAAGGTCCGTATTTGTCAACTATCTTAGAAAACAACCATGTGTCTGTCACTGACTTGAATTTGGAATGAATTTGTGAAATTATGTTAATTTCATTCATGAGCTAATGATATCATAGACTATGAAAGCTACATATAACAAAACAGGTAATGAACGTATAACGTAACATTGAGGCCCCTCGTGCAAGCATTGTTCCAGTGGAAAAGCAATAAGTATTATGTATTTTGAGAGCGTGTGTTTAGCCTTAGGTATCTAGCGTGCAATTCTCATGCGCCTTATTGCCAACTTTGGCCTGTCCGGTTCTAAAATATTTTTCCACATTATCTCATAAACGGCATAGTTTTCGACAAAAAGGTTATCTCTGCAATTTTGTCTGAAACATTTCTCATTTTAAGAAGAAATTAGCGACATATCAAACATGTACAACGATATTCATGTAAAGTACCCATCGGTGTTCTCAGATTTCAATGAAACTTGGACTTTCTCGACAGATTTTCGAAAAATAATCATATATTAAATGTAATGAAAATCCGCCCTGTGGGAGCCGAGTTATTCCACGCAGACGGGCAAACGGGCGTACAGACGTACAGACAGACATGACGAAGCGAAGCTAATATTCGCCTTTCGCAGTGTTATGCAACGACTGTTTTAATCCTGCAACAAATTTCCATGAGTCATGGAACCATTCTCAGGAAGACAAAATATTATATTAATTTTTTTTACATATACCAATACAGAGAGTTACTACAACGTTATTCACGTCAGCCGAAGTCTTGTGCGGAACGATGAATTTAGATGTATTCTGTTACTGACTATGCACGAAGTAACACACATAGCCGCGCTATAGATTAAACAGTAACATGGTCGAAAACGTTAATATTCAACAACAGCCACTTAATATCAGATTCGACGAGGAGAGGAGATCGTGGCCTGTTACATTACACTCTACAGAAATGTCAAGGGCCATTTTCCGGGCTGACATTTAAAAAATACAGCTCTGGAAAACAAGTAGGACAGTTATTCCACACTTCCGCACGACGTATATAAGAACTGAGCTCTTCTGCGTTGTTACGCAGCGAGTGATGTTAATTTCTTACCGATGTTTCGAAACAACCAATTCTTCTCATCTTCAGGATTCAAGGATCTAAAAGAATTTTGGATTCTCGAACCCTCAAGATGGAGCGGATTGGTTGTCCCGAAACGTCGGTATGAAATTACCACTACTCCCTGCGTAACAACCCAGAAGATCGCCGTTGTCAAGTAGGACACGTTGCCACCGCGCTAGCCTACCTGAAATTTTAAAATAACATAGTTATCATTACAAGTTAGGCTTTAAATAAGATAGCTAATTTGATGGTTTTGCATCCTGGTAGCCGGCGTATACAGGTTTTAGCATGAGGGGAAGACAGACCTGTCGTTATGCTAGCGCGTCTTTTCTTGTTTCTACTGGATGTCCCTAACGACACCTACACTGTGGGGCAACTACTGACACGCAGACAATATGACGTTGCGTCGACTTTCAAAGCGAATCTCTTATATCGAACCAAAAATTCACGGTATTTTTATAACAACACGGTGTAGTAGCATGCTGTAATTTACTGTTCAAAAGTCTGTATGGAATTCCCACGTTACCCACAAATATTAAATGAATTTGTCACCTATCAAACTCTATTAGGCCAACCCTTCACGATATTTTAGTACAGCACCAAATTTATTAAGTTTGTCTTCATTTCCTGTACGTTGGTAACATGCTATTAATTACATTACCCGTGCTTAATGACAAAAGCCGATGTTTCATTTAAACTATCAAATATCGGTCACTACTACGGTACTCGTCATTCGCTGCGACTTCATTTCGATAATTTGCTTAACAATAATTATTCTGTTAGGTGGACAGAAAATGCACGCAGGAATAGTACTTTCTGCAGTTTCAGTCATAAAGGACCCAAAGCTGGGAAGTATGAAATTCGGATTTTTTTTTTTGCTGTACAATGCAATTTCCAAACAGCCAGCATGCCAACAGCACACTGGATTTAGCAACGTATTCGCTTTAAATTAACACGTACAGTCTTATACAGACTAATGGTGAGGTAAATATCAGTCATGAAAACACAACTATGGTAGTATGGATTTATGATGGTATTTAATAGCAAAAAATAACTACATATATAAGCCTATATTGCAATATAGGTATACATATGATACTCTTTGAGCAAAATTGTAATAACCTGAAGATGGCCGCTATTGGCCGAAACATTTAGTTACTTTTGCTATTAAATACCATCATAAATCCATACTACCGTAGATGTGTTTTCATGACTGATATTTACCTCACCAATAGTCTTTTCTACACACAACGGGGATGACACACCTGAGTCTTATACAATTCCTTAATTTCATGAATTAATTATCCTGAAACACAGAATTAAATCATCCCCACTGAAGTACGTCAGTCATATTTTGTTAATTTCTCACTAAAATAGCATTTTTTCCTAGTTAATGTTTTGCCTGCTACTGTTCAAAACGCTAATGGAAGAGCAGCAATAAATTTGAAGTTTTCCATCCCGAAGTGTTACACCATATAAACGAGTACTATACGTCAGTCAGTAACACATTTATTTTATATAAAATGGTATATATGTCAGGGCGACATGTTTCGACCTAGTCGGTCATCCTTAGACCCTCCAACAACTCTTGGGTCTGTTTCATTGGAGGGCTTGAGGATGACCGACTAGGTCGAAACATGTCGCCCTGACATATATACCATTTTATATAAAATAAATGTGTTATTGACTGACGTATAGTACTTGTTTATAGGAAGAGCAGCAACTAGTGGATTTAGATGACACGAGAAAAGGGAGTTTGTAATTTATTTTCTGTTTGTTCTCTTTTCATATTGACAGTCGTTTCGTATCACGTCCTTTCATAATGACTAACCCATCTTATATCTTTTTTTTCACTCAGTGTTAACAGCATCAAGACAGTTGTATTCTCATGATTTTGAAACAGCACAAAACGGAATATACTCCGCATTAAGTTCTTCCTTTCATAATTTGCAAAAAGGACTTCTCTACGGTGCCATTAAAGCGCTGTGCTTCGGGTAGACTTTGTTTGGGAGGTGGAGAGTTCTATATAAAAACAGTGAGCGATTTACTAGCCCCGTATCGCACAAACTTTTCGCCCAGAAAAGTACAGAGTTCTCTACACAGATACACCGCCGGGGCAACCTAAGATCATTTCCATATCCACTATCTGCTACTGAGGTTATTTTACTTTTATCCCTTTAACAGTGTAGAGAAATATTTAGAAAAGGCACAAGCCCACAGAGAGATTACCTCCTTCATCCACAAGCAATAATCATATATCATCCAGTGCTTTTACTGTTAATGACCAAGGGAAAGTTTCTGACGGTGTGGTTTTATTGTCAGCACGTAACAGTTAATGTGCACAGTTCGTGCTGTATTGCGACTTCAGTAACATTTCTTTAATATTCATTAATACTTTCACAATATTAATAAGACGTTTATCGCTCTAACGCTTCGTTCTAAATAATAGGCTTTAAGAATAACGTTATATAATCAAATTAACATCCAAGGCATATCCCTGACTATCACAACTTTCACTTACAGAGAAAATTTAGTGCAACAACCAAGAATTAGGTAAAAGTGTTATTAAATCACTATTTACGTTAACAGATGCTGTAATGAACCACAGTGGACAGTAAGAAGTCTGACTGCACACATAACTGGGTTCTAATACCTCAATTTACGCGCCAAATCTTTGGCACAACTACACAAATCCACATGGCGTTATAGATAAAAAAAACTAAAATTTCGTAATATTTATAATCTCAGTATCTACAAAGTTTCATTTATGGCGTAAAATTCCAAACAAGCTTATATTTTGGAGGAAATTACTTAATTCACGCGTCTCGTGCAATTTAATGCAAATAATCTGAATAGTTTCAGTCATCTTAAAGCGTGACGTAATTAGTGACACATCTTCATATCTGTAGGCCAGTGGTATAGCATATTCATGATTCGCTGTAATAGACATCTCACAGCTTCTCACATAATTGTGAAGATTTTTGACATTCAGAGGACCGTGCATCGTGATATATTCTTATAATAAAAGCCAATAAGATGCATTGTTTATCTACTTTATTTTGGTAAAGAACTTTTACATGTTTCGGACAGACTTACTGTCCATCATCAGGATTCTTAATACTATATTCACAGCATTTGGTATTTGTCATACTAGTTATGTTGCCTGTCTGCCAGCGAGGTTGGGATGGAGTTCCATCCCGATCTCGCTAGCAGACAGGCAACATAACTAGCATGACAAATACAAAATGCTGTGAATATAGTATTAAGAATCCTGCTGATGGAGAGTGAGACTGTCCGAAACATGTAGAGATCTTTACCAAAATAAAGTTGAGAAATATTACATCGTGTTTACTTTTATTATAAGAATTGTGAAGGTATTTTGACGGCAATTTAATTTACGTACTGTAAGCTTTCATTTGAGTTCTGACATGCTTTGTTGTCTACAGAATGTGATATGGTAGCATTTCGAACAGTTATAAAAGTTCCACAATTTCGAAGATCCTGAAATTCTTATTCAGCGCCACCAAAGACAAACTAAAAGTTCACGAATAAATTAAAGGTACACTCACATTAAAATAAACAAACGGATATAGAGGCCCACGTTCTCTTTCAATAAAGTTAGGCAATTTTAAAAGGGGAAATAAGATTAGGAAATCCAAGGTTCCCAATTTAGGTCAGTTCACCTGACTGGAGTAAACGATACGAGATTCTACAGGCCTCCTACGCCCATGATCATTTGTTAAGCGCTGAAACCAAACCAGATTGGAGATAAGTTCTTTTCCAATTACAATATCATTGAATGTCTATAAGAATGTACAATAACTATTTTATGCTTCTCCATTTTCCTACCCATAATTTTATGGTAAAAGAAGTTTATTTGGATCGTGAAAAAGGTCTTTTGAAGGCAAGTCTCATTCCTTACTTTCCACTTTCCCCCGTACAACTTCACGCCCATTCTTTGTTCCTATCGAGCGAGTTTTAATAAGCTTTAGAGAAAATGAACGATGATAAGAAAATGAAGTTACAAGCCAGCGAAAGCGCATTACACTTGTAACACCACTTGGCCTTGTGACCTCGGTTGACCTCAGCATTACACTCACTCCTTCAACCACATCATTCTCAGCCCCTAAATATTCATTTAAGATTAAAATTGATTACGAATTTCACAAACTTTGTTTCATAAGAATGCGAAAAGACAGAGACACGGTGTCTGCTTTTTAGAAGTGGGTAAGCTAAACGCGTGTGTAAGAAAGCAGTAAGTACGTTCAGAAGTAAATAAATCGGAAGGAGTATCTGTTTATCGACATTTCTCACACAGGATAATAAAGACAATCGTCCATCCTTTCTAAAAATTTAAAATAATTTGTAGCTACTAGATTTTATTTGAAGTTCTTATATTACGGGCACAGGACAGAGGAGATACTTTCTTAAATAGTCTCATAAACGAGCAAATGAAGCAAAAGAAGTAATTAGGAAAGAGGAGTTATCAGACTCAGAAGAATAACTGACATATTAACCTTTTGGCGCCGGAATTATTTTTTTAATTTTAGCACACCCTGTAAATAAAATGTAAATAATACAGGAACCAAATATGTTAGAATTATGAAACAAACTGCATTTTGAAGACAAAAAAACAGAGAGTATATACCATGTTTAAAATATTCAGTACTTATATTTGTTGAATAAATATATAAAATGCAACTTTAGAGGTTTGCTGTGCGGTATGACCACTATAGTTGACATTAGGCGTCAAAAGGTTAACATCGCCAACGTAAGGTATCTGCTGACAGGAAAACTAGTAACTCAGAAGAACAATACGTATTTATAAATCTTTAACATTCAAAATTTAAATCCTGTTTGGTTCATAAAGTATAGAGTAGATTCTTCTGAACTCCTAAGTTTTCTTTCCTTTACAGCTTCCTTTGAAATACTTGTGCATTAATGCAGTTGTAACATAAGATGACAGATACAGACGAATTGAGTGGAAACATTTAAACTCACTGCATGGGGAATCTAACAACACTTATCCAGGTAAAGATACATTTCTCAATAAAAGTTGAACTTGAATTTTTTGATGAGCAAAGCTACGAACATCCATTAAAAAGTAACTGCTGTTAATATTAATATCGTTAAAGGATATCTTAACAAAGATTTCTGTGACATTTCTCAGTCACCAAAGCTAATGCAGTCTTTTAACTTGGCCATGACGTCAGTCTTAAAAATTTACCTACAGGCTTGACGCTGTTTCCAATTCATTCAAAATAATGAACATTTAATTACACTGAGCCATATAACTTACGAATAAAATAACAGTACTTCTTATGGAAAGTGTAGTATGTGTACAAATGAAAGAATTAAGGCACAAAGAATGATAAGGTAAGAGGAAACGAAGGGAAGAATAAACAGCGTTATTCTCATATTTAAAAAAACCGACTCCGCAAGGCCTGACCGCAGTTCTAATTCCTATCCGCAAGATCTGCCTTAATCTTTCATACAAATTGTCAAAAACTTCACAAAATCAGAAACTTCGTGGGTGTACTCTACGTCCGATTCAGCTGATGGTAATAAAGGAGCATCTTCCAAAAAAATGTTCCCTAAACTTTCTAGCAGCTCTCGCACTTGAGGGTAGCAACGTGGAGCTGAAACTGGTAGACATTAATCCACTTCGATCAATAAAAATAAGATTAGACCGACAAATGTCTGGCATGTTGAAGTCACCAGCTCCTGTCCTCGATCAGATCGCTTGGCTTGTGTTCTGTCGCAGACACAAGGTGTATTAGGCTACATTTCCTCGCTGCTTGTTGTCTTGTGTAGACAACGACCCACTGCTTATCATCAACTAGAATTATGCTTTCATTGATGTCGTTTCGAAGTACAGACATTTCCTAAACGACATTTGTAAATTTCCAGGCATTTGAATTATGATTGTACGCTCACTTATCATTTTCGAAGTAGAATTTAGGGCCTATATCAGTGTTTCCCCTTCAAGGGTTTTGCGAAACAGCGTTAGG
>Ga0131853_10010829_pt1 | contig 16676 bp, 13 predicted proteins | sample TergutLab28metaG_FD_92764 | JGI IMG/M metagenome (GOLD analysis project Ga0131853, IMG submission 92764) | Labiotermes labralis P1 segment gut microbial communities from Petit-Saut dam, French Guiana - Lab288 P1 (version 2) (version 2) | ecosystem: Host-associated > Arthropoda: Insects >...
ATAGTGGAGTTGCGGGAGGCCGCCACCACCGGACGTGTGCCAAAGTCGCTGCTCAAACGCTGGCAGGTCGCGCTAAACAACGAGGCATTCTGGCGGTTTCAGCCCGTGGTCTCCCACGGCGATCTGGCGGCGGATCAGGTGCTTGTCTCCGGCGGGCGCATTCGGGCCATCACCGGTTGGTCGAATGCCCGCGTAGCCGACCCTGCCGACGATCTGGCCTGGCTGTTGGTGGCCGCGCCGCCACACACGATGGACACCATCACCGAGGCTTACGCCGCCCGGCGGACGGACCTAAAAGACCCGCCGCTGGTGGATCGGGCACTTCTGATCGGTGAGCTGGCCCTCGCCCGCTGGCTAATGCACGGCTACCGGCAGAATCTGCCCGAAGTGGTGGCCGATGCCGTCGCCATGATGCACGATCTCGCCGAAGCCACCTGCGCCGAGGCTGCCTGACCCTAGAACAGCCTGGGGCCGAATTGGTGGGCGGTTTCCCGGCGCATGTGGTGGCGGCGGCAAAGCACCTCGTAGGCCACCTCCGCCTCTTTCTCGGTGTCCCCGATCACCACTTGGGCGCCTTCGACCACCATCTCGCCATTTATCGTGCGGGCGTTGTGCGTCGCGCGGGCACCACACCAGCATAGGGCGGGCACCTGCAAAATCTCTGTGCGGTCGGCCAGCTCTAGTAGGCGGGCCGAGCCGGGGAACAGACGAGTGCGGAAGTCGGCGGTAATGCCGAAGGCATACACGTCGATGTCGAATTCGTCTACGAGAATCGCCAGCTGCTCGATCTGCTCGGGTGCGTAAAACTGCGCCTCGTCGCAGACTACGTAGTCGACGCGTCGCCCCTCGCGAAGCTCCTGGGCGAGTACGGCGATGAAATCGGTGTGCGACTCCACCTCGCGTGCGTCCTTCTCCAGCCCGAGGCGCGATGAGATACGGGCCGCTCCGGCACGGTCATGCTGGGTGAAGACAAGCCCTCGTCGTCCCCTGGCGCTGTGGTTGTGGTTGGTTTGCAGCGCCAGGGTGGACTTACCAGAGTCCATAGTTCCGGTGAAGAACACGAGTTCGGCCATTACAAAATCCTTTCAGATGGCTTAGCCAGGCTCAACCACCGGAGACTAGTTCGGCTGTTAGGGGGACGGTCATTTCCAGCGGGGTCAAGGAGCCGTGAGCGCCGGGAATTTCCAACGACGGCTTGGTTTGGGTTCGAGAATCGACGATGGTTAAGCGACCAAGCGGAGCCACCACCACATCGCCGAGCCAATCGAGGACGTGTGGTGCCGGGTCAACCGTGGGGGGGCCAAACCACCCGGCGGCCAGCGCCTCATCGCGCGTGCCCACCACGGCCCGCCCCTCCAGGGTCTCTCGCCAACGCCGTGCCACCTCTGCGGTGCAGCCTGGTTCGCGGTTCGCGTAGACGTGCACCGCCCGCGGCTCCCCGGCGATCAGCGAGACCCCTTCGCGCAGCGCCGGAGATGTGGCCACGTCTAGCCGGTCGGCAAGGTCCACCTGCATCTGGCCGTGATCGGCGGTGACCAGCAGCAGAGTTCCGGGTGGTACACAACGCAGCAACCGCGACAGTTCCCGGTCGAAGGTCTCCAGTTCGCGACCCCAGTTAGCAGATTGCCAGCCGTACTTGTGGCCCACCTTGTCGAGTTCACCCCAGTACAGGTAGGCCAGACCGGGGCGGCGCATGGCCCGAGCCACGGCATCGACTCGGGCACCGACATCGTCTACACCCATAAAGTTCCCGCCGCGCAGCGCGGCCAGTGTCATCCCGGAACCGGCGAACTTCGTCAGACCAATGGAGGTGACCTGCCGGTCGGCAGTGACCAGGCGCTCGAAGATGGTGGGTTCGCGCTGCAACTCCTCCCCCGAGATGGCCAGCGTGGGCGCGCCCTGTTGCGCCTTCGGGTTGGTGGCCTGCCTTGGGTCGGCCTGTTCGGTCCACGACACCAGATTCGCCAGGCTCCCGGTGGCGGGGTTGCGGGCCGTATAACCGACCAACCCTGTGCGATGCGGCGCGGTGCCGGTGCCAAGAGCACCTAGCGCGGCAGCCGTGGTCGAGGGGAAGCAGGTGGTGAGCTGCCTGGTCTGCGGCAGCAGGCGACGCAGGGTGGGGGCGTGCCCAACCCGTTCGGCCAGATTTAGGTAGCCCAAGCCATCGCATAGGACGACGACGACTCGTTCGGCGGGCGGCAGGCCAAACGCCTGCGCGCACTGGGTCGAATTCAGTCCGGTGGCCGTGACCAGATCGACCCCGAGTACCCCGGCTGCTGCGGGCAGCACGGCGGCCAGCGATTCGACTCCGTATGTGGGGGCGATCAGGCCGTCGGGCATCAGCATCAGGAGCGGTGAGCGATGGCGGCCGAAAGCGCGCGGGCGAAGGACATCGCGCGGCGCACCGCCTCGGAGCCTTCGGCGGCGCTGGAGACCCGAATCAGCACATCGTCGGGCAGTGTCGAGCCGATGTAACCGTGATCGCCCTCACAATCTGGGTCGCCGCAACCAGCGGGTTCTAGTTCGATGCGCGAGGCGGCGCCCCAGCCGATGGCGATGTTTAGTTCGGTGGTGTGTTCACCCCCGGTGCCTCCCACGTAGGTGGCCGGTTCCGCCACGAGGTGCGTCAGCGCCACCGAACGCACCTCGCGCAGCGGCACGGCCTCGGTGGTGGCGGCGGCCGAGGCCGGGAAGGACTCATCGCCCTCGTGGTCATCGACGTGCGCGGTAACCAGTCGGGATTCGGTGAGCACCATCACCGTCAGGTGGCGGCGGATCACCGCATCGAAGGTGGTTTCCGTCTGCACCAGGTGGGCGAGTACCGACTCCCCAGCGACGGCAACGTCTAGCACATCGGCCACGAGCTGCGGGTAATAACCCGAACGCATGATCTCGTCGTGCAGTTCGGCGGGCAACAGCGTTGCCGGGTTCTTTGCTGACATCCGCCCATTGTCCCCCATCGGCCAACTTGGATCGGGCTTTTGGCCCATTTTGTGCCTGGCCCAGTCCACGTCTGGTGCGATGCTGGCTTCGGGGATAGCCTACGGCGGTGACAATACGCGCCGCCTCCTACTTTGCTGCCCTCGGCATCATGTGGGGTATCCCGTACCTGTTCACCAGCATCGCGGTAGAAGAGCTTTCGCCGTTCGTGATCGTCATGGGCCGCTGCGTCATCGGCACGTTGGCGTTGCTACCGTTCGCGATCCGCTCCGGCGATCTTAGGGCGGCCCTGAAACGCTGGCCGTACATCCTGGCGTATGCCGCCATCGAGATGGTGATCGCCTGGCTGCTGCTCGTCAACGCCCAGCAATACCTTCCCTCATCGCTGGCGGGGCTGCTGGTAGCCGCGCTGCCAATCTTTGCCACCGTGCTGGCCCTGCTGCTGCGCATCGAGCGGCGGATCACTCTGCGGCGAATCATCGGACTCCTGCTGGGGTTGACCGGCGTGGGCATCCTTTCGGTTGTGGGCGCGGGGGGATACAACGGCTTCGGCGTCAGGCCGGTCTTGCAGGTGCTGATGACGGCCATGTGTTACGCCGTCGGGCCGATGATTATCGCCAAGAAGCTACAAGGAATCTCCCCGCTGGCCGTAAACGCGGTCTCGCTGACCTTTGCCTCGATCATGCACGCGCCGCTGGGTCTGACCAACCTGCCCGCCAGGATGCCCTCGGGGGGTGCCATCGGTTCGGTACTGGTGCTTGGGCTAGTGCCGACGGCGATTGCCTTCGTGGTGTTCTTCAAGCTAATCGCCGAGGTGGGACCGGCCCCATCGACGGTGATTACCTACATCAACCCCGGCGTGGCGCTGCTGGCGGGCATCATCTTCCTGGGCGAGCAGATGACCAGGGCCATCTGGATCGGTTTCCCGATGGTGCTACTCGGCGCCTTCCTGGCGACTTGGCGCATCCACTCCGCGAGGGACAGCGAAATCGAGCCGCTGCCCGGCTAAAGTTTCGGCACATGGCCCGCACCGAACCCCTCGACCTCACTGCTGAGAAGATCGTCGATATTGACGTCGCCCAGGAGATGGAGACATCGTTCCTGGAGTACGCGTATTCGGTGATTTACGCCCGGGCGCTGCCCGATGCCCGTGACGGCCTAAAGCCGGTGCAGCGGCGCATCCTGTACGCGATGAGCGACATGGGCCTGCGCCCGGAGCGGCCCTTCGTGAAGTCGTCCCGCGTGGTCGGCGAGGTGATGGGTAAGTTCCACCCGCACGGCGACATGGCGATCTACGACGCGCTGGTGCGCCTGGCGCAAGACTTCTCCCTCCGGCTGCCGCTGGTAGATGGGCACGGCAACTTCGGCTCCCTAGATGACGGCCCGGCGGCCTCCCGGTACACCGAGGCGCGGCTGGCCTCATCCTCGATGGCGATGACGGCCGGACTGGACGAGGATGTAGTCGACTTCGTGCCAAACTACGACAACAAGCTGAAACAGCCCGAGGTGCTGCCCGCCGCGATCCCGAACCTGCTGGTAAACGGGGCGGCAGGCATCGCGGTGGGCATGGCCACGAAGATGCCGCCGCATAATCTGATCGAGGTGGTTGCCGCCGCTCAGCATCTTTTGGCGAACCCCGACGCGACGCTAGAAGATGTGATGCGGTTCGTGCCCGGCCCCGATCTGCCCACGGGCGGCAAGATCGTCGGCCTAGAGGGCATTCGTGACGCGTATGCCACCGGCACCGGCACGTTCCGCACCCGCGCGACGGCCCGCATCGAGAATGTGACGGCTCGTCGCATGGGCATCGTTGTCACCGAGCTGCCGTACCTGGTGGGACCGGAGAAGGTGCTGGAAAAGGTCTCCGACGGTGTGAAGTCGAAGAAGATTCAGGGCGTCTCCTCTATCACCGACCTGACCGACCGGACGAATGGTCTAAAGATCGTCATCGAGATCAAGCCTGGGTTTGACCCGGATGCCGTGTTGGAGCAGCTGTATCGCACCACGCCGCTGGAGGAAACCTTTGGCATCAACAATGTCACCCTGGTCGATGGGCAGCCGCGCACGCTGGGGCTACTCGACCTGCTGCGGGTGTGGGTAGATCACCGCCTGACGGTGGTGCGTCGCCGCTGCGAATACCGCCTGGCGCGTCGCCAGGAGCGGTTGCATCTGGTCGAGGGTCTGCTGTTGGCCATAGCCGACATCGACGAGGTGATCCAGGTAATTCGCTCCTCGGAGGATGCCGGGACCGCGCGCGAGCGGTTGATGTCCGTGTTTGAGCTGACGGAGCCGCAGGCCAACTACATTCTCGACCTGCAACTGCGGCGTCTGACCAAGTTCTCCCGCATCGAGCTGGAAAAGGAACAGGGCGAACTACAGGCGGAAATCGCCTCGCTGTCCGCGATCCTGGCCTCCAACTCGACCCTGCGCTCGGTGGTATCCGATGAGATGGCCGAGGTGGCCACGATCTATGGCACGCCCCGGCGCACGGTGCTGCTGGATGCGGCCGGGGCTGGCGTTGGGGCAAGCGGTGGTTTGGTTTCGGCGGGATCAACCGGCGCCACGGTGGGGCGCGGAAAGAAGGCAACTGTGTCGTTGGAAATCGCTGACGCCCCCACGAAGGTGATCCTGGCCGCTACCGGCCTGTTGGCCCGTACCTCGGAGCCGGTGATCGAGGTGATGGATTCCTATGGCGAGGTGACGCTGGAAGCGGCGACGGTCGATGCTGCCGACGGGCCGGGCGGTGCCGGTATTGACCGCGCGGGTCGCCGCCAGGCGCATGACGCGCTGCTGGGCTATGTTGCCACTACCACACGTTCGGAGATTGGCCTGGTCACGACGCTGGGCCGCGTGCTGCGGCTCCCGGTATTGGACCTGCCCGCGATCCCCCCCACGGACGGCGCCCCGTCGTTGGCCGGTGGCGTGCCCGTCACCGAGCTGGTGGCCTTGGAGAACGGGGAGGAGGCGCTGACAGTGATCTCGTTGGCCGATGACACCCCGACGCTGGCGTTGGGCACCGCCCAAGGCGTAGTTAAGCGCGTGGCCCAGGGCGATGTGCCGAACAACAAGGATGAGTGGGAGGTCATCGCGCTCAAGGAGGGCGACACCGTGGTGGGCGCCGCCGAATGCAAGGAGGACGACGAGCTGGTGTTTGTCTCCTCGGATGCCTCGCTGCTGCACTTCTCTGCTGCGCAGGTGCGACCGCAGGGCCGGGCGGCAGGCGGCATGGCGGGTATCAAGCTGGGCGCGGGCTGCCAGGTGCTTTTCTTCGGCGTGGCTCGGGCCTCGGTGCGACCGGAGCTGGCCGTGGTCACGGTGGCCGGTTCGGCCTCGATGTTGCCGGGAGTGGGCGGCGGCTCGGTGAAGGTGACGCCCTACGAGTTGTATCCGGGCAAGGGCCGGGCAACGGGCGGCGTCCGCTCCCAGCGTTTCTTAAAGGGCGAGGATCGTCTCATCTTGGCCTGGGTGGGTGAAGGCCCACCTCGCGGCGTCGGCTCCGGCGGTCAGCCCATCGACCTGCCCGCCTCCGACCATCGCCGCGACGGCTCCGGCACTCCCCTATCCGGCCCATTGACTGCCATCGGCTAGCACGGGCGCTATGGGCATTCCCGAGGTCGGCTTTGTGTACATCGCTTCAAACGAGGCTATACCAGGACTCGTCAAGATCGGCTTTACGAGTCGACATCCAGAAGACCGTGCTGCGGAGCTGTCAGGCACTTCAGTGCCGACGCCATTCCGCTTAGAGCGCTACTCCCGAGTCATGCGCCCCAGGCAAGTTGAGAACCATGTGCATGACCACCTCACTGCCAAGCGCGTAAATCCGAAACGGGAGTTTTTCACCACTGATGTGGACTTGGCGTGGATGACTATCGCCAAAGCCGACCGGCAGGTGAATGGCCTTGCCGTTTGGGCACATCCGCGCGTTGAAAGAACCCAGATCAATCAAGGGGATCGATTTATACTGCCAGCCACTCGACACCAGTTTATTATTCCCATCGGGCATCAGAGTCTTATCGAAACCCACAGGGGCCGCCTCGACCCGCTTGATATCTACCAAACACACAGTGATTTGAATCAGATTGAGCTATACGGCGTCCGGGAAGACCAAACTCAATTTGGCTTATCTGAAAACGGGAAGCTTCTCGACGATCCGATTCCCTACCTGAGCCGTGACCGCCTTCATCCGAATGGTAGCATTATCGGCCTAGAACGATTGGCGCCAGGAGAGCGACTTCTTTGGTGCGAACCAAACGGAGCAGCAGTCGCAATCTTCGAAACAACGGACTGGTGCCAACTCGTGTGCCGCACATGGAGTCCACAGTTTTATGAAAATGCCATACCGCTTCTCTGGAACTTTCCGATGACAGATCCATTGCCTACAACAAGACAACGCATCAACGCCATCATCACCGCTCTACCAGGCCAACGCACTTATGCCTTGCATCAACACCGCTCTCCCGAGGCGACACATATCCCTCCTTTGCCTGATGCCTGGCTTCCTCAACTTGCTTCGCGCCGTAGAACTTAGACTCTTAGACTCTGCGCACACAGAACAGTGATTCTGTCGAAAGTCGATTCACTACGATCTTCTTTTTTCGCTTGCGATCTCCTGACTGCAAGCCATTTTGGCATTCCGACACTAAACTCCTAAATCTCTGCCTACATAAATGGTGGCCTAACCTGTACCCCGGATCAACCGTAATGCCGGGCGCGGCGTGGAGATGGGTTGCTGAGTGCCCTTGATTGGAATAGGAATTTGCCCAAATGTCAACCCATGGAGGTCTTGGGGGCTCATTGCCAACTCATTACAGACTTGCACAACACCCATTCCTCGCTCCCGTAACGCCGGAAACACTGTGTCGAAAACTCGCGAGCGCTCTCGATCAATGCCGCCTGGTTCAGAAGTGCGGAAACCGCGCTGCGAAAGCTGCACGCAGTTTTGTCGGTAACTCCACTCTGTAAGCCTACCAAGATCATATAGGCGTTTGGTTGCAGCCATCGCCGAAACCTTGTAGTAGCTGCGGATTCCAAGTATCTGCGACACTGCGGGCTCCCGACCAACGTGTGCAAGCATTGTTTCGCGAGGCATCAATAGAGCCGAGGCGAAAACATCTGCCTCCTTCTCAATTGCCCTACCATCAACACTTGCTGCTCCATCTCTGGCCGCCACCCCCATATGCAGCACTAGATGACCCAGCTCGTGCGCCAGATCGAAGCGAGAACGCTCTGCCGATTTCGCGGTTGACAGAAACACATAGGGAATACCATCAGCCCAAACGCTGAACGCATCAATCGCATCCGCATCCACCGGCAGACTGATCACACGGACGCCGTGCGCCTCACTGAGCTGAATCAGATTCGGCAACGGCTCGCTTCCCCTTCCCCAAATCGCACGCAAAGCCGCCGCAGCCGACTCCGGTTCATGTTGACTCAGTTCAGGCACAACTATGTCTGGCAATGTGAATCGGTCTGCAATCCAGCCATACATCTCCATGCCAAGGCTAGCTGCCGCCCGTGATGCCGTGCGCTGAGCAGCAGTCGCACGCCTAAGCGCACGAAAAAACCCTTGTTCAGTCGGTACAGCTACCCATTCACCACGCGAGAAAAAATTCACTGGCATCTGAAGCGCGAACGCTAGATCTCTAGCCCGGCCAGCTGGCGCTCCCTCAGTTTCGTATATTTGCAGAAGGCGCGTTGAAACATCCAATGCCCCAGACAGCGCAATCTTGGTCAGTCCCCGCCGCTCCCGAGCCAGGCGAATTCGCGACGGGTTCAGCCGCTCCTCAGCGGGCCGTGATGATGAAGTCGACGCCATCGCCATCACCTGCATCCGCAGGTATATCCATCGCCGCCGCGAAGTCCAGACTCGGCAGCAGGATGCGCTCCTGCCAAGCTTCGACCATGCCGCCATCAGACATACGCAGAGGCAGCGACAACTCGGCGCGCAGCTCGCCCTCTTGCGTGCGGTGATAGAGTAAAAACCAAGTCTTCACCGCCGATGCCTTCTCGGCACCCATGTCAGGGAGCAGAACAGCGATGTTGAACTCTAGCTGCCGGTTTACCTCGACCGCGCGAGCAGACGTATTCCCTCTTGGCCTGGCCGTCTTAGGCACGCCTTCTTCGCGACCAGTATCCGAGTTCCCACTCACCGGAACAATTGCCCACTCGCCTTTGGGATCGGTGATCCTTGGTGAGTTCCGTTCATCGCTCAGCTGCCACCCATCTATCGCAAGCCCCTCGCGCAGCTTGCGCACAGTCTCCATCCACCGATAAGTGCCAGCAGCCATGACTGGACTAAAGGTGTCCGCCTGGCGAGCCATCACATCTCCGGCATCTAGCGCTGCGGTCAGACGCTCGGAGTTGATACCTAGCTCGCTCAGTCGCCTGACAGCATCGTCGGCGCAGTGAACTAACGGTTCATGCACCGAGTTGAAGTGGGTTGACATCATGTCCTCCTTTGCGAACAACTGTTCGGAGAATCTTCTCACACCTGTGTCGAAAACCGGAAGTCGAACCACTGCGGCGTGGCGCGGCGAGAGAGTTGGTGCTAGGGCAGGCGCTGGCTTAGGCGGGGGCGGGGATGCCCTGGCGACGTAGCTCCGTGAGCAGGGGCTCCGGGTCGGCTAAGCCGACGACGACGCGATGGTAGTGACCGCCGGTCAAGGTGAGGGCAAGCGCGGGCTGGTTGCGATGAATGTCCAGAAAGGCCAGGCCCTCGTCGGTGCGGTAGGTGCCCACATCGAGGACGCCAGGGATGCGCCCGCCGACCACCTTCAGCGTATGTTCACCGGAGAATGGGCTGCCATACTGCGCCATCGGGTCGGCGATCACTTCTACGCCGGTGATGCGGTCGATCGGCACGGTGAACTCGTGCCGCGCCGACAGCGCCGTTTCCTTGATCGACATGGTAACGATCAGGTTGCCGTCTTCGATTCGTGCCTGGGCCATGACTGCTCCTTAATCAACGCGGTGCAACATCACCCTATGCCACCCCAGCCATCTCCGCAGCCGCTGTCAGTGCCGGGAGCGCGTACAGCGGGAGGCTAAGCAGGCCAGGCGTAGCGCCATAAGGAACCATCGCAGTTCTAACTGCTAGCGAGGGTCGGTAAAGGTCTTGGTAACGCCGCAGAGACTTCGCTTTGGTGTTCGTTTCAGCCTTCACCTCAATGGGAATAACTTGTGAGTCCTGTACCACCACGAAATCTACTTCAGCGGTTCCGCCCTCGGCGCTCCAGTAATGTGGGTCCAGCCTACCCATGGCAATGAGTTGTTGGGCAACGTACTGTTCGGTCAACGCACCCTTGAACTCGGTAAACACGCGATTGCCTTCCACCACAATCTGCGGATCGAGACGTGCAGCAGCAGCTAGCAAGCCAACATCGAGACCAAACAGCTTGAATGCCTTGGTGTCCGCATAGGCGGCAATCGGCAGCAATGGCGCGGTGATTCGTCGCACTTGATGTGTCATCCCGGCATCGCACAACCAATTAATCGCCGTCTCGTATTCGCGAGCGCGAGCACCGGTTCGTACCAGGCCGTAAACGAATTTGCGGTTCTCCCGCGCCAACTGGCTCGGAAGGCTGGTGAAAACCTGACGCAACCTAGGCACCTCGGCAGTCGAGGCGTGCTTGGAAAAGTCCTGTTCATAGGCGATTAGGAGTTGGCTTTGGATGTGCCGCGCCTCATACATGTCGCCCGTGTCAAGGTAAGCAGCGACAGCCTCGGGCATTCCGCCCACCACGTAATACTGGCGCAATAGGTCGGCGTATACGGTGTGCAGCGGGATGGTTAGGCGCAGGTCACCTGCGGTTATGGCCTCGGACAGATCGCGGCGGCCGCTGGCGATGCAGAATTCCAGAAATGACAGCGGGTACAAGTCAAGAAACTCAACCTTGCCCACAGGAAAAGAAGTTGCCCCATGAAGCGCAACTCCGAGCAGTGACCCCGCCCCCACCACGAAGGAATCTGGCAAACGCTCGGCAAAATACTTTAGCGCCGTGAGCGCACGAGGAGCCTCCTGAATCTCATCTAGCGCGATCAAAGTCGCGGTCGGGTCGATTGGGCCTCCGCCATCCAACAAGGCCAGACCAGCCAGGATTCGCCCGACATCAAGATCCTGCTCAAATATTTCTCGAGCAGCCGCCATCTCGTCAAAGTTGACGTAAACCAGCCTGGCAAAGTGACTCTCGCCAAACTCCCTTAGGAGCCAGGTTTTGCCTACTTGTCGCGCACCGCGCAAGATCAGCGGCTTGCGGCGCGAGCGAGTCCGCCACCGCAGCAACGCTTCGAGAGCCAACCGTTCCATCTGACAAGCATAGCATCGTTCACGTTTTTCGTTGGAAAAATGTGAGCGCTCACCGTTTTTTCGTTGGAAAAATGTGTTGCATCATCGATGTTCGCGTACTGAGCGCTGCCTAGGGCCGCTTCTGTTGACGGATTCGCTTCCCCGGCCACGGCGAGGAAGCGCGGCCCTGCAGAAACGGACAGGCTGCACAGGGGGTGGGTTTAGGCTGGTCCGGCGGGATGCAGGCGCCGCAGCCGAGCGCCCTGGCCTCGACGGGAGACATCGCGCCCGTGGCCACCCAGTGGGTTAGTGCCAGGTCAACGTGGTTTACGTAAATGCCCGCGCGGGTAGGGATTCGGCTGGCCGGTATCTCTGCTCGCATCAGTAAGTCAACCATCTGGCCTCGCCAACGTACCCTCATTGAAACCACCTCCTGGTCTTGTCCGTCAAGAAGTCGGCAAGCCTGCCATCGCCCCACCCATCACAAAAGCGTGGCACTCGATGATCGCCGCCTTCTTTTTGCGGCCTGTTCGGCAGTTTGTCGCGGCTAGGCTGGGGCGCATGATGTGTGAGGTTGCGGCGGGCGGGCTGGCCGATATCGGCTTGACCGGCCTGGCCGTGATGGGACGGAATCTGGCTCGAAACCTGGCCCGAAACGGCTACACCGTCGCGGTACACAACCGCTCCTCGGCCAAGACCGCCTCGCTTATTGCCGAGCATGGGCACGAGGGCACCTTCATCCCGGCTGAGTCGCTAGCCAACCTTGTCGCCTCCTTGGCCCGTCCCCGCAAGGTGGTGATTATGGTGCCAGCCGGGGCGGCCACCGACGCCGTCATTACCGCCCTGGTGCCACTGTTGGCCGTGGGCGACATCATTATCGATGCCGGAAATGCCCACTTTCCCGATACCATCCGCCGCGAGACTGCCCTGGCCGCCCAAGGGCTACGTTTTGTCGGCGTGGGCATCTCCGGCGGCGAGGAGGGAGCGCTGCTCGGCCCGGCGATCATGCCCGGCGGCACCCCCGAGAGCTACGAGATGCTCGGCCCGATCCTAGAATCCATCGCCGCGCAGGTAGATGGCGTGCCATGCTGCGCCTACGTCGGACCTAGCGGCGCCGGGCATTTCGTGAAGATGGTGCATAACGGCATCGAGTACGCCGATATGCAGCTGATCGCCGAGGCATATGACCTGCTTCGGCAAGGGCTAGGCGCGAGCCCAGCCGAGATCGGGGAGGTCTTCGACCGGTGGAACGCCGGCGACCTGGAATCCTTCCTGATCGAGATCACCGCCGAGGTGCTGGCCCACGTAGATACCGAGACCGGCCGACCATTTGTGGATGTGATCGCAGATCAGGCCGAGCAGAAGGGCACCGGGCGCTGGACGGTGCAAAACGGCCTCGACCTCGGCGTGCCCATCACCGGCCTAGCGGAGGCCACCTTCGCCCGCGCCCTCTCCGGCGGCCTCGCCCAACGAGAGGCCGCCCGCGCCGCGCTGCCTGCCAACGCTGCGCCGTGGGCTATTACCGACTGGGACCCCTTCATTGAGGATGTGCGCCGGGCGCTTTATGCCTCCAAGGTGGTCGCCTACTCTCAGGGTTTCGAGCAGATCGCGGCGGCGTCGGCCGAATATGGCTGGGACATTGACCGGAGTGCGATGGCTCGCATCTGGCGCGGCGGCTGCATCATCCGCGCCCAATTCCTAAGCCGCATCACCGAGGCATACGAACGCGATCCACACCTGCCCCTGCTGCTGGCCGACCCCTACTTCCGCCAAGCAGTGGCAGATGGTCTGGCCGCCTGGCGCCGCGTGGTGGCCGCCGCCGCGACGCACGGGGTGCCCGCCCCGGCCTTCGCCTCATCGCTTGCCTACTACGACGGCCTGCGCGCCGACCGCCTCCCGGCTGCGCTCATCCAGGCGCAGCGCGATTTCTTCGGCGCCCACACCTACCGTCGCATCGACAAGCCCGGCACCTTCCACACCCAGTGGTCAGCCAACCGCACCGAAATTGAAATCTAGGTCACATCATCAATGTGCGGGACAATTACCCGGTGACTTCGATTCGTGCCGCCCATGCGACCCTTGTTGTTGAGTCCGAGGCTCCTGAGGGGGTGCGGCGCGTTGTCAAAAAGGTGGCGGGTGATTTTGAGCGGGTGACCGGGGTACGGCCTGCCATTGCCGACCTGATGACCGACGATCACGGCGCTCCGGTACTGGTCGCTACCCTCGGACAGTCACCGATCATCGACGCGTACATCGCAAACGGCTGCTACGACGCGCAGGCCATCGCGGGCAAGCGCGAGGTGTTCCAGATCGCCAGCCTCGGCGATGCGCTGCTCGTCGTCGGCTCCGACCTGCTCGGCACCATCTACGGGGCCTACGCCCTGGCTGAACATTTAGGCGTATCCCCGCTGCATTACTGGGGCGATGTTGAACCCGAGCCGCGCCCGGAGGCCACGCTGGACGCCTCGCTGCTTCAGGTAAGCCGCGAGCCGTCCGTGCACTACCGCGGCTTCTTCATCAACGATGAATGGCCCAACTTTGGCACCTGGACCCACAAGACCTTCGGCGGGTTCACCGCCAAGATGTATGACCACGTCTTCGACCTGCTGCTACGCCTGCGCGGCAACTACCTGTGGCCAGCCATGTGGTCTTCCTCTTTCGCTGACGATGGCCCCGGTCGGGCCTCGGAGGAGCTGGCGACGCTGTATGGGATCACGGTCGGCGCCTCGCACCACGAACCGTGCCTGCGCGCCTCCGAGGAGTGGGGGCGCACCTTGGGTTCCGATTCCCCTTACGGCACGGAATGGGACTTCGCCGCTAACGCCGAGGGGTTGACTCGGTACTGGGCCGACGGTCTGGCCCGTTCGGGCGGGCAGGGCCGCATGGTGACCATCGGGATGCGCGGCGAACGAGATTCGGCCCTGCTCGGCGAACACTCCCCCATTGCCGACAATGTGGAACTGCTGAAGAAGATCATCACCGTCCAGCGCGACCTGATTGCCGAGTATGACCCCGGCGCCGAGCAGATGCTCGCGCTATACAAGGAGGTCGAGGCATACTTCTCCGGCAATGATGAGGTGCCCGGCCTAAAGGATTGGGACGGGCTAAACGATGTGATTTTGATGCTGTGTGATGACAACTTTGGGTTCGTTCGCACGCTACCCACTCCCGAGCTGGCCGGACGCCGCTTCGGCTTGTACTACCACCTTGACTACCACGGTGGACCGATCAGTTACGAGTGGATGCCCTCGACGCCGCTGGCTAAAACGTGGGAGCAGCTATGTAAGGCGTATGAGTTTGGCGTCCGCGATGCGTGGGTAGTTAACGTCGGCGATCTGAAGTTCAACGAGGTCTCGCTGGCTCATTTCATGGCGATGGCCTACGACATGGAGTCCTACGGTGCGGCCAGTCTCGGCGGGGCGACAACCTGGCTCCGTCAGTGGTGCGCGGTCACCTTCCCGGCCACCTGTGCCCAGACGCAGGAGACCATCGTCGATGCGCTTGCTGGCCTGCTGCGTCTCAATGGTCGCCGCCGCCCGGAGGCGATCAACTCCGACATCTACCACCCAACACATCACGGCGAAGTGGACCGCCTACTGGCCGAGGCCGATTGGGTAGAGGGGCTGGCCGAGACGGCGCTGATGGCAGCGGGCCAGACCTCGCCGCAGACCCGCGCGGCGGTGTGGTCGATGGTGTGGCTGCCCGTCAAGGCGAGCCTGAACCTGTTGCGAACGCACCTGTATGCGGCCAAGAACCGGCATTACGCGGCCCAGGGTAAGACCGTGGCAAACGCCTACGCCTCCCTGGTGAGCGACTGTATCGAGGCCGACCGGGCGCTGATGGCCGAGGTTGCGAGCTTCAGGGGCGGCAAATGGTGGGGTCATCACCTAGAAGAGCATATTGGTTTTACGCAGTGGAACGAGTTCGCGAACCGCTACCCCCTGCGCACGCTGGTAGAACCGGTAAACGAGGCGCGGCTCGTCGTCTCCCGCAAGGATGAGGCGCGCATCTACCACCGGGTTTACGGCCCGCCGATGACCGTGACGGTAGATGACTTCCAGGATGCCGGGGTGGAGCAGGTGGCCATTGAGGTGGCCAACGATGGCGACGCCCCGCTGGGCTATCGCATTGAGGCTGACGATCTGCCCGCCTGGCTGCGTGTGACGCCTATGGCCGGGATCATCAATGGGCAGACCGAGGTGGTGTTGCGCTGCGACCGCTCGCGCCTGCCCGCCGATGGTTCGATTGTGTCGGCGCGCTTGGCGATCCTGGGCGACGATGGCGCCCAGGTGGAGGTTGCGATCTCGGCGAGCAGCCCGGAGACAGCCGACCTGCCGCCGATGACCTTCCTGCCGCGCCGAGGCGTGATCGCAATGAATGCGGATCAGGTGGCGGGCGTGAGCTGGACGCCCAAGGCGTCGTTCACGGTGTTGGCGGATCACGGGCGCACCGGCGTGGGCCTGACATTGCGCCCGGTGACGGCCGCTTTTGCCGAGGGTGAGCCTGCGCCGAGTGCAACCTACCGCTTCGCGCCACCGACGGTTGGCGAATGCACGGTCGAGGTGTGGACGACGCCGGTAAACCCGGTGGCGGCCCACTCCCCGCTGCGGCTGGTGCTGGAGTCTGGCTCAATGCCAACCGACGCACCACCACCTGGAACAATCAGCCTTGTCGAAGCGGCGACACCATCCGATAAGCAACGACAGATTCTCACCACGGTTCCCGCCGACTTTGTCGCATTCCATACCGACCTGCGATGGTGTCAGGGCGTGATGGATAACATCCGCGTCACCAAGGTGACGATTCGCACATCCGAGGGTGTAAACGAGGTCACGATCAGCCCCCTAGAGCCGGGCCTGATCGTCGAGCGCATCCTCGTTTACCCAACCGGCAGCCCACCCCCACCCTCCTACCTCGGCCCCCCAACCTCGTACCACACCCCCGGCTACACCGGGTGACCTACCCGAGCGAGCGACCGCCAAATCACCGCCCCGCCCACTTGAACCGGCCATAGCCAGCCCCCGCGTCATCCTGCGCGGAGCGACGAAGGAGCGAAGTCGCAGGACCTAGACCCAGACAGTAACCATCTGAGCCTGGGTTCTGCGACTCGCTCCGCTCCCGCAGAATGACGACTCCCCCGGTAGTTCCTAACTTTTGTCACCTGGCTTAGCTCCTTCTCGGACACTAATTTTGGACACCCGCTACCGCTGGTCGTACTCATGTCATCACTTCCGGTCTGATTCATACCTCAAAACCTCGGACTATAAATAATGATGTCAACGTTTGGAGCGTTATTGGTATACATTATGATCCACCAATACCCACCAAGATCATCTAAAACAAACTCACGCCTAATGAATATCTCCTCAGGAGCCGAAGCCACCCGCCCCTCCCAACCACTCTCAAGCAACATGGTGATGATTGGCTCAGCCAAACCCTCAGCCGACTCACC
>Ga0131853_10010830_pt1 | contig 16675 bp, 9 predicted proteins | sample TergutLab28metaG_FD_92764 | JGI IMG/M metagenome (GOLD analysis project Ga0131853, IMG submission 92764) | Labiotermes labralis P1 segment gut microbial communities from Petit-Saut dam, French Guiana - Lab288 P1 (version 2) (version 2) | ecosystem: Host-associated > Arthropoda: Insects >...
CAACCAAAAGGTACTTCACACAACCAAAAGGCACTTCACACAACCAAAAGGTACGTCACACAACCGAAAGGTACTTCACACAACCAAAGGGTACTTCACACAACCAAAGGGTACTTCACACAACCAAAAGGCACTTCACACAACCAAAAGGTACGTCACACAACCGAAAGGCACTTCACACAACCAAAAGACACTTCACACAACCCTTTCTTGGGCTGTAATATTTTCAGGTAGTGAAATTTATTGAAAAACGATTGCAGCCTAGAGGCCAGAAATTACTTTTTGCTGACCATTATTGAATGAAAACCTAAATTTCAGTTACAGTTTAGTAAAAATAAACTCGTAATATTTTTACCCCCTTCCAAGTTGACAGACCCCCTGAAATCTATCCACGTACCCCAGGTTAAGAACGGCTGGTATTGAAGTTGAGTAACAGGGTTTCGGAGGGACACACTGCATCCATCTTCAGAGAATCTTATTTACTTTATTTGTTAGTACTGGCGGAACATGCCAACCAACGCTCACATTGGACTGTCCTATGTACAGTATTGTATCTTGCAGCTGTCGACTGGTGAAGATTATCGAAGATCCCTAACAAAATCTCTGTAAATGCATTATTGTTACTTCGTGGTGGTTCTGTCATGCCTGGTCGTCGTGCAGTAAGTGTATACCAACTTTCGTGACGTTGCTAACCACCAACCAGCCTACAATGTGTCATAACCCAGAAGTGTTATATTTGATTCTTTTTTTTCAGCCGCATCCAAGCGCAACACGACCACCTTGAGAAGGAGTACCGCCAGCACGCCATCGGAGTACTGCGTTGCTCCAAGAACCGTGGCTCCGGCAAGGTAAGAAGTACAGAAACTTCTCCCTAGTCTACAAGTCCATTGTATTACCATCATCATCGTCATCGTCGTCACCGTCCTCTTTGTCGCTTTCTGTTTTTTATCTTTACTGAAATTCAAGAATTGTTGAAAAGGATAGTAGGTGTCCATTGCAATCGAGATGTAAAGGTAAAGGAGTCCCATTACAGGTCTGGACAGGCCCAGAGGGTTCCAGGAAGTTAAGGTTCCCAGATTTCCTGACAACGGCACAGGATGGTGGTAGGTTGTTAGCCTTACGCACCGGCCGCCTTTACCCCCAGGAAATACTCCTGGTACTCATTTCTGTTAGAGACTGAATCGACCCCAGGTCCATAATGCGATCAGAAGGATTTTATGTCAACGAAAAATCCAGTGACACCAGCTGGGATCGAACCAGCGATCTTCCGAATTGTTGTACAGCACCTTAACCACTGTGCTACCGCGGTCGCCGCAATCGAGATGTGCCGTGGTAAAATATCGGCCGATAGGCTGGTTACTCAGGTGGGCCTGGCAGCGTAGTCGGTATAGCGACTTACTACGGTCTGGACAGTCCCGGGATCGAATCCCGTTGGGGGGGCGAGATTGTCCTCACCCGTCGAGACCGGTCCTGAGGCCGACGCAGCCTCCTGTTCGGTGGGTACCGGGTCTTTCCTGGGCTTAAAGAGACCGGAGGTGTCGCGTTGACCACCCACCCCGTTTAGCGCAGAGCTTAAAGCGAAGAGTAGGGCTACACTTCTATTCCTCTTCCGGGGCTTAATGGCCTGAAATTTTAAGTTTCTTAGACCGGTATCTCTGACTAAGCTTATTCGTGTTGTGGCTCGCGCCCTCCACGCCAACATCGCAGTAGTGCACTATATCGTAAATAAAACCATGACAGCTGCCTCTCGTTTCAATACAATGTATTCTTCACGAAAGTACCATGCAATGAAGTTTAGACTGGGTTATTAGCTAACTCGATAGAGCATAGTTTTTACTTAGAAGCTGATAATTTCTCAGCTAGTCAAGAACGCACCTGCCTTCCATGTAACGCGAAGGTTCATTACCATTTTCAAAACATCCCGCCGCTTGTTCCTATCCTGAGCCATATTAATCTAGTGCACGCCCTCCCATCATATCTCCCTAAGATCGAGTTTAGTATTGTCCTCCCATCTACGCTTAGGTATTCCAAGTAGTATCTTTCCTTTTGTTTTCACTGCAGAAAAGTTTGCAGCAATTTTCTTTTTTGTATAATGTATTGTATACCGTCACTACACAACAATATATCAATACAGTGATATTATATATACAATCAGGTCACGTTACGGCTACATGTTTCGACCGTAAACGGTCATCTTCAGGCCAACAGAGAACATTTTTAAGGTACCTGTACCTTAAAAATGTTCTCTCTTGGCCTGAAGATGACCATTTACGGTCGAAACATGTTGCCATAATGTAACCTGACTGTGTATATATATATATATATCACATCACTGTACTGATATATTGTTTTGTATTGACGTTATATAATATATTATACAAATTTGTTACTAGACAAATGGATGGCCTCTGTCAAATTTTCTTTTTCCCCATGCCTGCCACACGCCACCTCACCCCCACCTAATTCCTCTTCATTATACAGCGTGATTTAAAAAGATGGACTCAATTTCGTACATCTATATTTCCTGAACTATACGTGGTATGTGAATGATCTACATAACATTTCAAAGAGGAGGTCCTACATTTCAAATACCACCGCTAGAGCGCTCGCCTAGCGCGCAGCCGTGCAGCAGCGTCAGTTGAGAGCAAAATGGCTACTGTGCAGCACAATTTTTTTTGCGTTCGTGAGTTCATTGAAACTGAGTCGGCGACTGCTGTGCAGCGTGCGTTTCGTCTTCGTTTCAACATTCAACCTGCAACGAGGAAGAGCATTTGTCGTTGGAGTCACCAATTTGAGCAAACAGGCTGTCTGTGTAAAGGCAAAAGCTCCGGCCGACCACTTGTATCAGAGGAGAACGTGAGACGAATTCAAGAGAGTTTTGAGTGTAGCCCACGCAAGTCAACCCGTAGAGCGAACAGAGAACTTGGAATACCGCAACCAACTGTCTGGCGTGTGTTGAGGCACCGTTTACTATACAATTGAGTCCATCTTTTTGAATCACCCTGTATATTTCTAATGGTATCTGGTAAATTACAAATCATGAGGTTACTTATGGATTTTTCCGCAACCATAATCGACATCGGAATTTTCTTCTAGTTTTTTTATTAATAAATAAATGATAAATAAATATAGGATCGGTGGAATGTTCAGAACAACTGTTAGGTTAAACACTGTCATCACGTACAGAAACACGACCGAACAAGTAGATATACGTACATCTACTTGTTAGGCCCCTCTTGCTGTGAACGACATTGTGTGTTCCTAGTTTATTGACTGAGCCGCGGTAGTTTGTTTCTTGTAATTCGAAGAATGGCACAAGATGTCAGGCATATGTCACGGAGGGGGTATCTGTTTATTTACCGCGGTAGGGGAAGTGTTCATTTTATGCATGGTTCGCGATAGTCGTTTGGTATGCAGCACCTTAATATGAGTGTACTTTGAGAATACCGTTCTAGAAGCAGCCGATCTGTCCCGGAATTTAGGGTCACCGACTTCTCGCGAGCTTCGTAGGTAGGGGAAATATCCATCTCCTGGTTTAGTATCAGAATGTCATGAACTTATATAAAACCCCTACCGGCTGTAGGGAGGGGATGGGGTTTGCACGAATATACAAGTGGAGAGGAGGGGTTGCTTTGTTGAGGGTTCAATTTTAGGGAAGGGTACGGTAGTCGCAGTGAGGGGTGGGGAAGAGGGTGTGTGAGGTGGTTGCCTAACTAGGAGGGGGGAGGGAACGAAACGACGCCCAAGCACCGTTGGATCTTCGATCGGACGCCGCCAACACCGCCTAGCGACAGAACTTGAAAACAATATGTATTCGAAAGGGGAGTATGTGTGTGTGTGATGGAGGTTTTGCTTGCGAAAATCCGGGAATCGTCGTGGTTTTTGGTTTGCTGTGTCTCCTTGTCGGCAGTTGAATCAAAGTGATTTGTGTGGTCTGCGTCTTGTTTTCTTTACAATTCGTTGCCCGTCGGTCGGAAAGTCTTTGCGTTCGGGCGTGATAATTCGACGGATTATAAACGTGAGCAAACCCCGTGTCGTTTGTGCTCCGTGAAAATCGTCTTACGTTGTGTTTGTTTGCTTCTAGTGAAGGAGAGGAGTCATTTAGAGTGTGTGACAAAATCTGCGACGAAGTTTCTCTATGAGAAATTTTTGAAACATGAGGTGACCTGTGTTACATAAGGGTGGGAAAAGTCTGCAAGTGAGGTGGTGGTGATAGTGGTGGTTTGCACGAATAGTAGGGGTAAGAAGAGGGGTTGGTAGTGGAAATGTGAACCGACGTTGGGTGGAGGGGTGCGTTCCATCCCTCCAACTTCAAATCACATCAGTTAAATCAGAAACAAAGTAAAGAAACTCTCAGCGCAGCACACGTGAAGAAAATTAAGGTGGTAATCGGGAAGACAAACTGACATTGTCTTAGGAATTAAATATATATTTTTTTCTTTGACACGTGTCAGTCGTAAAAAAAAACAACCATAAGTTTCAATTTATCCAACGTGTGGTTCCACGGAGTTGGCGCTCTGCCCCTTCGGCCGGACAGCCGTTCCGACGGCAAGTCCGGGGGGCTACGCCCCCGTCCGGATACTCAGCTAGCAAGACTAGCTGAGCCTGTACCCACCATACCCGAAATGCTCACTGGTGACCACGCGACAACTCAACACAGTAATCAGACAGCGAACAGAGTTCTGTCGGATGTCGATGATACGGAAGTTTTGGTGACGAGACACAAATCAGCTAGTGTTAAGAGCAACGGAGCAGCTTTCCACGCATCGGACTCCAACTGTTTTGTTAAACCCCTGATTGGTGTTCATAAAACTAGAAATTATCCGATTCCTGTCAAACCTCCAGTAGTTCCAAACTTTATACCGAGGCCTCCTGAGAGAAGAGCAAGTGAAACTTCTCTACCCGGTAGCAAGGTAGTTACAACACCTGTGATACCAGCGTCGAAACCGGATACTTCTGAGACAATCAAATTCGAGTACACTCAGCCCAGCAAGGATAAGGTATTTCCAACATTTGCGGACTCAAAGCTGAAGTCTGCTGAAGAAATTACAGCAAACTGTGCAGAAAAAAGTACGAAGCAAGAAGCCGTAGGCTCTAAAACAGGTACAGGGAAGCCTAAAACAAGGGACGGTCAGGTGCGATCGTTAGCTTCCCCGTCACCAAGAAGTTCGCAGTTGAGTTTATATTTAGCATCCATAACCGATCAGGAATTTAGAAGAACCCCGTCTCCAGCGCCACCAGTACCACCACTACCGACAATCAAAACATCTCTGCAGAATTTATTTCCTCCAGAAGAAAGAGAAAACAGAAGATCACCATCTCCATTGCAACAGACACTAACGCCGCAGCTTTCTGAATACAACTTATCCATTCAACAGTCACCCTTAAAAGAAACCACTGGAAAAAAATCTCCGCTATCTAGTCACGTTTCAACCGGTAAAAGATCTCCATTGCCCGATTACATCAGCACAGGAAGGAAATCTCCATTAATAGAGTGTATAGTAAAGAACATAGTTAGGAAATCGTCCAGTAGATCAAGCATTCCGGAGGTCCACGAACCCAACCCTTCTTCGTCAAAACCTGTTAAGAAGGAGTGTCAGTGTGGTGACATACGCCGGCCCCCAACGCCGGCGCGACCGAAGAGCGTTGCTTTTGTTATTGACGACGAAGAAAACCACGTTCCTCCACCGCCCCCGCCACCAAGAAGTGTTACCAATCTTTCGACAACTCCTACAATCTCCAAGACAACCAGCTGTCCAGGGATCATATATTCACCAAGGAAGGACATACTGATTGTGAAACAACCTCTTGCGATCATTAAACCTTCAGCTTCTCCTGTTCAGGCGATTGGAATTAAAAGTACGGCATCTGGGAAGATCGTCATCACTGGGGGAGGGGACATTGAGGCTGAAGTCGTCAACGTCGTTACTGCAGGGGGCGAGGTTCTGAGTGTCGTCTGTGAGAAGCAGGGAGGTACTGTTGAGACCTGCGGTGCCTGCGTTAAAACTGGTAGTGGGAATTTCTGTGTGACAGACGGTAACATTGGTATAACTGGACAAAGATCAGATCTCAACTCTTCTTCGGCATCTTTGGTAGGGTTATCTAGTCGGCGATCGTCAGTTACCTCGCTGAGCGGGTCGTCGTTAGCCTCTGTTGTTGTCGGAGGTTGTTGTGGAGGGTCTGAATTTGGAGGGTTGATTATTGGTGACGATATAATTGTGATGGGGGCAAGTGGGGGTGCTGGAGCAGGTGCTAAGGGTGCATCTGGGGCTAGTGAAGCAGAAAGTTGTGGAGGTGGAGCGTGCAGGAAGCTATTGTCTGGAAGGCATCATCATCATCACCATCATCAACAACATACTCCATCTGCTGGACAAACAGTGAAGCCTCAGCCCCAGCAACCTAAGGTTGGAGGTGGCCCGGGGCCTGGACCAGGAGGAGGGGGAGGTACACAGGTAAGAGAAGAATGTCGTTTGAAATATCTGCAGAACTCTAGGCCTGCTAAGTAAAGTAAGTGGTCACAGAACGCGCACTCTTGCGGAAAAATCGGACACTCCTTCCCAGTCGCCGCGCCCCAGGACACACCTGTTCTATCCACGGCTGCGCTGTACAGAAGAAGCACTGTGCTTTAAGAAATGTCTACAGTCGAAGCCCAAAAGTTCTTGGAAATAATCTGTGAAGCCTGTTTTCCTTATAATAGTTCAAACTATTTTAGCAGGAATTACAGTAATTCTAAAACTGTGTTATGTGTCTGTGTCCGTAGACTTGCACTTCCTCAAAGTTATTGGGGCTGAAACCATAGTTTCGTACACACGCCATGCTGGTAATTTTTAGCACGCAAAAATATATCACAGATATTCCTATTTATATTTGTTTAAGAAGTGTATCATTGCACTGCCTAGAGTTATTTAAGAAGAGCAAAATTTTATTTTTCGGATACACAGATTTGTTCTGTTCGTTTCAATAGTTGACAGACAGCTGGAGTACCATGGTCCAGTACCGTGGTCCAGTACCATGGTCCAGTACCCTGGTCCAGTACCCTGGTCCAGTACCATGGTCCAGTACCGTGGTCCAATACCGTGGTCCAGTACCATGGTTCAGTACCATGGTCCAGTACCGTGGTCCAGTACCATGGTCCAGTACAGTTGTCCAGTACCATGGTCCAGTACCGTTGTCCAGTACCATGGTTCAGTACCGTGGTCCAGTACAGTTGTCCAGTACCATGGTCCAGTACAGTTGTCCAGTACCATGGTCCAGTACAGTTGTCCAGTACCATGGTCCAGTACCGTGGTCCAGTACCGTGGTCCAGTACCTCTTGGGAAGATTTCAAGCCAGGAATGTTTCTGACACTACAAATATTTTTATTAAAAAAAGGTAAAGCAGTCCCGTTACAGACCTGCAGTGGCCCAGAGGGTTCCAGGAAATTAAGGTTCCCAGATTTCATGACAACGGAACAGGATGGTGGTAAGGTTTTCAGCCCTACGCACCGGCCGCCTTTACCCCCAGGAAATACTCCTGGTACTCATTTATGTTAGAGGCTGAGTCGAACCCAGGGCCATAGTGCAATCGGAAGGGATCGAACCAGCGACCTTCCGATTTGTAGCACAGCACCTTAACCACTGTGCTACCGCGGTCCCCAAATAATTTTATTATTTTCAGTTTTTCCTTGTCCAGTTACAACACTTCAGGTATCCCCTTTAAAAATGTAAGCTCTTTTCGAAGGATTAAGTTCAGAAAGATTTATTTCGTACCTAACTGAAAGACTGTATCTATTTTACAAAGATCATCCGATTAACCCTTTAAATGCCAAGTTAAATCCCATCTGCCATTTACTGGCATTATTAGGAGCACACCATATTCTCCACATTAGCAGGATAAGGGCTAAGGCAGTTTCTTCAGATGATCGTATAGTACCCATCAGTAAAAAGAAGTCAGAGTATTTGAGATGGCAGTCACTCTGAGCGAGGACTGCTGTGTCTGAGTGTCAAAGTCGGTGCTGCGTGCTGCATCGACTGTCATTTCAACATTCAATTCTTATACTTCAAGGGTGAGCAACTTGCGGGCTCCAGACCGCCCCAACTCGGAATTCTGTGCAGTGGGACCTAATATCTTTCGGTCTTCAGCATGGAACTTCCTTCGTGTCCCCTTGCTGGCTCCTAGAATTTTGAGGCAGTTCCTAGATCTTTGCAAAATTCGTGAAACGCTGTCAAGGGGTGCACAAATCTGGGGAGGTAGGTCGGTGTGACGAATAAATTTTGTATGGCGGTGCCTAACCTTTTTTTTGGTCCTCAACATAGAACGTGTTGGGTATCATCTTTCTGGCGCATAGAATTTAGTGTTGGATTTTAAGTTGATGAAAATTTTTAAAATTTGTGTTGGACTATAAAAACAAGGAAAAACAGATAACAATCAAACACGAATTTTTAACAAATTTATTAAATTTAACCGTCTTTACACAACATACAAATAACAGTTGCAAATCTACAACTGGTTAATTAAGCAACATGTTTCGGCCTCGTTCGGCCATCATCAGGCTTACAAAAGATGGTGTTAATTAAGGTACATTACACCATCTTTCTGTAAGTCTGATGATGGCCGAACGAGGCCGAAACATGTTGCTTAATTAACTGGTTGTAGATTTGCAACTGCTATTTGTATGTTGGGTAAAGACGGTTCAATTTAATACATTTCTAACATGTACAAAACGGGATGGAAACAATCCAATTCGCGAATTTTTAAAGTAATTCACTCAGCTACATGTTTCGACTCCATCATGAAGATCGTTTCTAAACATACTGAAGGAAATATCTACGTGAAGCCGTTACCTCCATAATGTCACATGTTAAAGGTAAATCAGTCCCGTTACAGGCCCGGAGGGGCCCAGAGGGTTCCAGGAAGTTACGGTTCCCAGATTACGTGACAATGGCCCAGGATGTTGGTAAGGTTGTCAGCCTTACGCACCGGCCGCCTTTACCCCCAAGAAATACTCCTGGTACTCATTGCTGGTAGAGGATGAGTCGACCCCAGGGCCATAGTGCGATCGGAGGGATTTTATGTCAATGAAAAATCCACTGACATCATCTGGGATCGAACCAGCGACCTTCCGATTTGTAGCACAGCACCTTAACCACTGTGATACCGCGGCCATCCATAATGTCACATGCATCCTTTAATATATTCTTATCATAAAAGCCAAGACGATGCACTATTTCTCAAATTTATTTTGTTAAAGAACTCTACGCGTTAGGGACAGATTATTGCTATGTATACAGTATAAAGACTCCTGATGATGAATAGTAAATCTGTCCGAAACTTACAGAGTTCTTTATCAAAATAAATTTGAGAAATAATGTATCTCGTTGGCTTTTAGTATAAGAATATATCTCGATGCAAGGTCCTCTGAATGTCAAATTCCTTTCATGTGTTTAGAAACCAGCCCGATGATGACCCCATGGAGTCGAAACATGCAGCTAAGTGAACTGCTTTATAAAGTGGTGTTTGATGTTTATCTGTTTTTGTTCCTTATTTAGGAAAATTTGTTCCATTCCATTCCATATATGGCGCTACAGCCCCTTCCGGGCCTTGGCCTCCCTCATAAGACGCCTCCATTCATCCCTATTTTCAGCTCTTATCCTCCATCCTCTTATCCCCAGCAGTTGTAATGCATCCCTCTGCATCACATCCGCCCATCTGATTCTTGTTCTTCCCACTGGCCTTGTGGTGTAGAAGTTTCCGTTTAAAACCTTTTTTTTGGATTCCATTCTTCTTCCATTCTTATTTTGTGACCTGCCCATCCTGATCTTCTGATTTTAATGTCCTCCACGATGTTTGGCTCATTGTATAAACTGTACAGTTCACTGTTCCATCTGGGACACCAGCGTCCCCCTTCTTGTGTTGAGGGAAAATTTGTTCAGCCCTGCTATATTTGATTCTGAACGTGGAAGTTCAAGGAGTAGAACGGAAACATATCATCGTGCCCTATACCCCTTCTACACCTCCGCCCCCTCCTTTATCATCTTGTTGGTCATACCCACATGTTTCAACCCCCCCCCCCGCCCGTAACTACCAAGGGAGAACTGTGGTGGAATACTAACTGCGTTACCAGCTGCAATATTCATTGTAGCACGTAGTCATTTGTTTCGCGCCAGCTAGAAGTGGGATCGGACAAAGTAAATTGGTTGAAGTTCTGTGTAATAACAGCATAAAATGTAAGTCAATAGATGGCTGTGTGGCGTCTGTCTGCACGTGCTTAGTCATCAGGCAGCATCACTGTGCTTGAATAAGGCGATGTATCGGTCCGAAATTGGTCCATCTTCTGAGACTTGAAATCGTGACTTACAAATAGTAACTTGTTCAGCCATCTCTTGAGATTTTAAGCTGTTTGTGGCATCCGTAAGGTAAATTTGTCTTTTATTGTAATGTATTATGCTTTATTTACTTGTAGTTCGTTAAGCAGGTTTGTTAAGTGCGTTTATTTGACTATACTGATAAAATCTTAGTAATTAACCAACTTAATGCACAAAATCTTGTTTTATAATAAGATTATTGTATGCCTATACATGCTTCGAGTACTATGTGCTCATCATCAGGAGGTGAAAATTGTATTATACAGCATCTGGTATCATCACACCTGTAGGTGGCCGTCCGGTGCACAGGTTGAGACAGGAGTCCTCTCTCCACCTGCACACCGGACGGCCACCTACAGATTGTGACTATACCAGATGCTGTATAATACAATTTTGACCACCTGATGATGAGCGCATAGTGCTCGAAACATGTAGAGACATATAATAAACTTATTATAAAACAAGATTTTGTGCATTAAATTGGTTAATTACTAAGATTATACTGAGATGCACGGTCAGCAAAACATCGAAACACTCAATCCATTTCCCTTCCTGGATGTGAGAGGCCAAGTTTCACACCCATACAACAAAAGAGGCAATATTACAAATTTAGAGTCATTTAATAATACTCGCAGGTCACAAGGCCCTTCATATGCTTTTGAACTGTTAGTGTTTTTTTCTAACTAATCATTTTACAAACTCCGATGCATGTGATATAATCGTAGTCACCGCAGTCGGCCATCAGTTGCAAGAGATGTGCGAGGGAGCTGTTGTGACCCAACTTGGTATTATCACGGGATTTTCCTCGAGGTACTGGCCGACGTATCGGAATTAATTGCTGCAGCCTTTTCCAGGGTATTAAAGTAGTAGCAAAGCTTTGGGATCCGTTGAAATGGGGACAGAATGGCCCACAAAACTTCACGGCCTCTCTCAACCCACATGTCGTAATCATCCATGTGCACCAATATTAAGTTCCCAAATATCGTGATATTTAAATGTAACAAAGTGGGAATCGAAAGTGTAACGAACACTAAAGACTATTTCCTTAGAACGAAGCGATCGTGAACAAAAGAAGCTTTTTTTTCTGACCGTGCATCTCAGTATATTTATCTCAGTAATTAACCAACCTGATGCACAAGGTTTTGTTTTACAATACGTTTATTTCATACCTCTACATGTTTCGAGCACATGTGCTTATCATCAGGAGGTCAAAATTGTATTATACAGCCTCTGGTATCATCACACCTATAGGTGGCCGTCTCGTGCACGGGTTGGGAGAAGAACCATTCCTCTCTCAACATGTGCACGAGACGGCCACCTATAGGTGTGATGATACCAGAGGCTGTATAATACAATTTTGACCTCCTGATGATAAGCACATGTGTTCGAAACATGTAGAAGCATGAAATAAACTTATTGTAAAACAAAAATTTTGTGCATCAAGTTGGTTAATTACTGGGATGAATAGAAGCTGTGTTCAAACGACACTAAATAGAGGCCTCCAATAGGCTGCAGTACAGCCGCAGACAGTGTGTGATGTTTCCTTGAGCAGCTTGCAAGAAATTGAGGGATTTGTTTTGGACCGTAGCGGGAAGGCAGCACGATTGTGATGCAGCAGCAGCTCCGGCCAAATTACTTTCACGCCTTCTGTCGTACGTCCAGATCTAAACTGACTGCCGGTTCAGCAATGAACGGCTTCTAATGGAAGCTTAATTAAGTCTTGACGCTCGTCTGCTATTTCCGTAATATAGCCGTAGTTAATGGAGCCGTAGTACGATACGGTACATGATTTGACGTACAGATGAGTTTATTACCAAATATGGCACATATCTGTGTATAGACGAACACTCCTACATGTTGCGGTTACTATGTAGAGCGGTCTTCAGAGTGTTACATAATAAGAGACATACACAGCATTAGCACATGGTTTTGTCAGTTGTAAACAATAAAATATACAATGCCGGTATTCTTATAATAAAATCAAATAGACGCAATAATTTCTCAAATCGGGATCGAATCCCGATGGGGACGAGATTTTCCGCCCGTCCAGACCGGCCCTGGGGCCCACCCAGCCTCCTGTAAAATGGGTACCTGGTCTTTCCCGGGGTAAAGTGCGGTCGGGCCGTGCTGCTGACCACTCACCCCCTTCTAGTGCCGCGGTCATGGAAGAGTAGAGCTATACCTCTACCCACCCTCTGGGCCACACCGGGCCTGTAACGGGATCACTTTACATTTACCTTTATTTATGCTTTTATGTATCGTTACTAAGTTCACCGTGTCGGTCGCTTGTGTCCCACTTGCCCCATCACCGTTACAGCTCTGGCCGATATTCCTGTCGAGTATCGAGCCAGCAACCTCTCGAATACAAGTCCAGAATATTGCCGCTACAGTAACCTGCTCGTCCTTGAACAGTGATAATCTGTGTCGCAGCACAAACCAGTTGCTCCTTGTAATGGCAGCGTAATGTGTTGGCTGTGATGTGGAATCTACATTTGTATTTCCTATCATTTAAATGGGGGGGGGGGGCGGGGGGCATTGCGCAGCAAGCCGGAAAGTCTCGGGTTTGGTTCCCGATGGGGTGTCATTGTTATTGACATAATCCTTCCAGCCGCGCTATTGCCCTGGTGTCGACTCAGCCTCTAACAGAAATGAGTACCAGGTGTATTACGTGGGGTTTGGAGACTGCCGGTGCGTAGGGCTGACAACCTTACCACCTTCATGTGCCGACTGTCTTGAAATCTGGGAGCATCAACCTTCTGGAATCCTCGGGGCCTGTCCAGGCCTGCAATGGGATTGCTTTACCTTTACTTTTTATCACTTAAATGAGTTAGGCTGACAGTGAAGATGGCGGCCTCAGATTATGTAAATTTGTTGGAGACCGTAGACTGGAGTTTAAAGTACTCAGACATTTTAGTGTACTGATTTCTTCTTCTCCTTCTCCTCCTCCTCCTTCTTCTTCTTCTTCCATTGGCAGTACAGCCCTCTGTGGGCTTTGGCCTGTCGAACAATGTCCTTCCATTTTTTTTATCTGCCACCAACTCTCTCCATCTTTTCACTCCCAGCACTTGAAGATCTCTTTCTACTTCCTCCTTCCATCTTTTCCTAGGTCTTCTCCTTATTCTCGTCCCTTCCAGTTCTTGAGTGAAGATCTTTTTGGGCTTCCTATCCTCCTCCATTCTCTCTAGGTGACCTAACCAGCTTATCCTTCGCCCTTTCATCCATTTTTACTATATTTTCTCCATTACTCATCTCTTCTAATTCTCAATTCGTCCGACTTTTCCATTCCCCGTTTTCATATTTAGGACCATATATTGTTCAAAATATTTTCCTTTCAAAAATTAGCAGATCTTGTTCTTCTTTCTTCGTCAACGTCCATGCTTCCGCTCCACACTACACTACCGGTCTTATTAGTGTCTTATATAATATAATTTTAGTAGCTCTGGATAAAAGTCGACTCCTGAAGAGACTTAATGCGGCAAAATAAGTTCTATTGCCGGCCAAAATACGTCTTTGTAGTTCTTTTTCCACGCTATTATCATTACTGTTTAGCGTACCCAAGTATATGAACTCGGCTACTCCTTCATAAGTTATACCATTTATGGTTGCCCCTTTCACTGATCTTCGGGATGTGGACACTGAAAATCTCATATATTACTGTAATGATTTACGTGACTAATATCATCAGTGACGTCAGAAAAAATCCAAAGTTTTCTGTGAACGGAACAGAACAGTCTGCAGCCCCACACGTGCACTGAAGGACACTTTAACACTTCGCGACAAACGAATGAGAGCGTGAGTGGGAAATTGTTCTGTGGGAAGGCCGGCGTGCAGTATCGGACATTTGTTCTGCGTCGCGGTGTCGCTTTGGCACATATATTGTCACGTTGTACGCTTGATTCATCTGTCCTCCGCGCGGCGCAAGAGCCTCTGAATGATTCCGCTTGTACGGACTGACATTTCAGTTTCATAAGGGGATGTTTTCAGTTCCATTTAATGCATATAACAAGACAGGCAATATAGGTACAGGGTAACATTGAGGCGCGTTAGTGCAAACGTTGTTGTAATGGAGGGGGAAAAAATGAGTATTTCATATTCTGAGTGTGATTCTAGCCTTATTTGTCCAGCATGCAAAGCGCGAGCGCCTTCCTATATTGCAATCCGTGGTCCGTCCAGCTATACTATATTATTCCACATTATCTCATTAACGGCAGATTTTCGGGGAAATAAGTTATTGAACATGAAATGTGTGTTTTTTTTTGTCAACAAATTTTATCTGAAACATTTCTCATTCTAAAAACTATTAACTACTAACGATTAACAACTATTAAGCGAAATGTTATCACGTAAATCTTCATGTACAGAAGCCCTCGTTCTTATCAAATTTTAATGAAACTTGAATTTTCTGAACACGTTTTCGGAAAAAATAATCAGGTATAGAATTTCTTGAACGTATGTCCGTTGGGAGCCGAGTTGTTCCACGCGGACGGACAGAGGGACAGACATGACGAAGCCAGTGATCGCTTTTCGAAATTTTGCGAACTCGCCTAAAAACACATACGCTCCTCTTCTGCTGGCTTCCACGCGGCGGACCTGATAGGAAACACTCCAATGTCTCACACAGTATATCCCGTGCTATTATCAGTATGGACGGTATTTGTGGCTGTTAGAACTACCTACAGTGGGCCGGGTAGCTCAGTCGGTGGACGGTCCGTGATCGAGTCCCGGTGGGGACGAGATTTTCCGCCCGTCCAGACAGGCAGTGGGGCCCACCCAGCCTACTGTACAATGGGTACCGAGTCTTTACCAGGAGTAGAGGCGGCCGGGGCGTGGGGCTGACCCCAACCCCATCTAGAGTGCCGAGGTCCTAGAAAGAGTAGAGCTATACCTCTACTCACCCTAAGGGCCTGCGTGGCATATAAAAGGGTGAAAACCTACCTAGAACTACATACAACTACTGCACCAGAATTTTATATTTGTAGTTCCGTGCATCGTAAATCTAGGTTGAATAAATCCAACAAGATGCAACAGTATGCAGAGACCTTATTTGGTCATGTTTGAAGAAGCTTCATCACCAGATAGTGTGATCTGTACAAGAGGCTGCAACTACAGTTCTATGTACTCTTGATGATGGGCGCGATGGACGCCCGAAACATGTACAGTAATTTAACAGTAAATAAATATATGCATACTGTTGCATCTTGTTGGATTTCTTCAACCTACTGCAGCAGAGTTTATGGAGAAATGAAAATTTGTCGCTATCCACGCAATGAAGGCACTGAGTGGTAACAGCGGATTAGATCCACACATTCTTAACCTTGGAGCTAGACGGAGATGAGTGGTCAGCGTCACGTCCCGGCCACTTTGCCCCAGAAAAAAAAACCGCATACCCATTGAATATGAGGCTGGGTGGACCTCAGAGCTGGACGAGAAAAATCTCTTGTCCCTACCGAGACTCGAACCTAGAGCCCGTCCAGCTCCCGAGGGTTTATGGATACCGTTAAAAGTTTAATTTCCAGCCTTTGGTTATATGACTATTGGTGTATATCGAAATATTAAATTGGTTTTTATCCAGTTTTTTAAATTTTTGCTCCCACTCTTCATACCCCAGTGGTTCTCAAACGATGTACCTAGAGGTCCTTCCGAGTGTAGCCTAGTGTGAGACTTTGAATGCAGGGGTGATGAGTGCTTTGCGGTGCAATAATTAAAAATTTTTAAACACAAATCTGACAGAGCTTTTTATTACACACACATGAGCGCGCGCACGCGCAAACTCACATACACACAGAAACTTAAGGAGGCAATTTAGGGTTTGAGTGATTATGACATTTACCTACTTAAGATACTTCAGTAGAATTATCTATCTAAAATCTTTATTCTGCGCAGTAATTTTTTGTTTTATAAAATTAGTAACAATTGAACACTCTATTATCCAACTAATGCACAATATATAATATGTAGATACAATTAAAATTATAAAATATTCAAAAGTGCTCCAACATGTTTCGGATCACAGAGGATCCATAATCAGGGGGAGCCTTTTACAGTGCTTGGCTAAAAATTACAAGAATGATTCTATCGTGTCTGTTGACATAGACAAGGTCGGTGTTATGGTAGCGTATTCTGAAAATTGTGTCAGAATATGCTGCCATAACACCGACCTTGTCTATGTCAACAGACACGATAGAATCATTCTTGTAATTTTTAGCCATGCACTGTACAAGGCTCCCTGATGATGGATCCTCTGTGATCCGAAACATGTTGGAGCACTTTTAAATATTTTATAATTTTAATTGTATCTACATATTATATATTGTGCATTAGTTGGATAATAG
>Ga0131853_10010831_pt1 | contig 16674 bp, 17 predicted proteins | sample TergutLab28metaG_FD_92764 | JGI IMG/M metagenome (GOLD analysis project Ga0131853, IMG submission 92764) | Labiotermes labralis P1 segment gut microbial communities from Petit-Saut dam, French Guiana - Lab288 P1 (version 2) (version 2) | ecosystem: Host-associated > Arthropoda: Insects >...
TATTAAAAAATTTTAATGGATTAGACGTACGTATTTTAACGTGTGTTTTATCAAGTAAATAAAGAGTGCAATAAGTTGGTATTTGAAAAACATTGATAACATTGCACGGTAACAAAATGAAAACTTTCTATCAATGTGTGAACCAACCTGCTGCATGTAGAAAAACAAAATTCAACTACATAAGACTTCAAAATCCAGTCCCTCCCTCACATTACACAAATACTGCGTATCAGCTGCTATGACCAAACTGTAGATTCCTTGCACAGAAATAATCGCAAATTGTTCTGAGAATCATATGAAACATGTATAAAGTACACACTATGGGTAAAATTCAGTTCTTTAAAGATAAAGTCAGGTAAACGCTGTGATTTGGGGGGTTAATGTATTTATAAATCTATGAGACGCAGAGACGACACTGTTGTGAATTCGTCTGTGCTTTTTTCAATGACATCGTCTGCGGCTCGGATCGAATAGCGTCGAGTTGTAAGATGATGAATCAGTAATGAATTCCAAAGCGGATATAGAACGAAGCAAGGACTTGGCAAAAAGAGCATGTTTCTAATGTTATATCTTACTCTATACGTGCAATTTGTATAATATATCCAAAAATTTGCAATAGCAATATATAAAAACAGTAAATTCCCTCTCAGTTCGAAAAATTCTACATGGACATTTCGGTCCTTGAATTTGTGGAAATCACGTTCTTTCTAAACGTCGGGATCCGATTAGCCAATGACGCTGAGTCATATTCCTGAAAGAAATAAACTGTCACACGCAGGCTTCTAAGCACATTGGTATGCTAGCTGTACACTTTTAAATTCGAAATATCTGATTTTTTCCTACAAGAAGCTTTCATAATTGTTTAGACCTTCGTCCAGTAGTGCATAAACCCGAACAGTTTTTTTTAACTTTAACCCACTGCCAGTGGGATTAGCACTTTCGGTTCTGCTAAGATCCAACCATGTAGCGCGTATGGGGGATGGGAGGGGCTATTCAGGGTTTTGGTGGGGGAAACCTGAGGGAACGAGGCCATTTGGGAGACCCACGCGTACATGGGAGGATAATATTAAGATGGATCTTCAGGAAGTGGGATGTGGGGGTATGGACTGGATCGAGCTGGCTTAGTATAGGGACAGTCGGCGGGCACTTGTGAATGTGGTAATGAACATTCGGTTCCATAAAATGCGGGGAATTTCTTGACTACCTGAAAACCATTTAGCTTCTCAAGAAAGACTCTGCTCCATGGAGTAAGTAAGTAAGTAAGATCCAACCAGACACGCGAACAAATGCTAAAACAATTCCTTTCATAACCGTTCTAATATTATACTGTATTTCCTTACTACATATATCAACTTCATTCTCACAGTCTGCTGCAACTTCCAAATGTCAGTCTTTAAAGTTTTAAGGATTTCTTGTCTCCTTCATCCAAGCGACTGGTATACGTAGCCCTTCTAGTTCATGGTTTAGATCATCATACCCTCCTTCATATCTCTGCCACAGAAATTTAATATATATATATATATATATATGCATACATATATATATATATATATATACATACATACATACACCAAGACATTATCTAATTCTGCGTACTATTACGCTTCGTTCCCCCTTTAAAAACCCTGATACATTTATTTGTGCACACCGCTCTCACGCACATGTAATTTGTTTTTAAAATGTTTCATTTCTACATCATAATATTATTCTTTCAACTTTCGACTTACCTTCCTTCCTTGGAAACGGTGTCACGTTCCACAACCAAATCACAGCATACAACTCCAAAACCTAAATATTCACATATAACCTAACGGTGTAGCACCATTTGTATCACGATGAATCAAAAACAGGTCTTCGAGGACGAAACGAAGCACGGCACTGTACCGTGGGTAGAGGACACACAACTGGAGGTCTGGCCCCCGGATTAATGACACGCCACTTTCTAATATTAAATGAAAAGTCTGTGACACGCAATAAGTTTCTCGAGGCAGGGAAACCCAGTGTAATCACTATGTCCCCGTAGAATGTACGATGAACAGCATCCGTAAATCTACCACTTTTTGTGTTCCACAATCAGTGTTACTGTGTTGAATGCCTTCAGCCGATTAAGGGAGAGATTTCGTCCGACCCTCTGCCTGCACACGTTTCTTCATCCACAAAAGCTCTGAACCATTGCATTATAGGTTCTACATGTGCGAAAAATCTATCATTTTAAGTAACTTACATGTAAATATTAATTTATCTGGGTCTGCGAGGATTTATCTGATAGTGGTGTTCATAAAGATTCAAGGCTTCTGGGAATATACCAATATATAGGGCGTCATATCCCTGGAAACTCGAATTTCCGCCGGATGTATTAATTGCGAAGAATAAGGCATAATATTTATCAGGAAGAAATTAAAGTGTCACTAAAATTAAAATCATTAAATTAATAAACACAAACTTAAATCCGAATGGCAAAATGTTGACTATCTTAATCCATAACTTCCCATTCATGTCATATTAAGTGTGAGGAAACATCTTACAGTCAGGACACAAGGAAACAAAATGTATTACATTAAGTCCGTCTTGGCAAAGATATTACCACCAAAACACAGTTTCAAGTTCGAAGAATAAAAATTCTCTGCAGTTTAGGGAAAGTAATTATGACTCGTTCTGAAAGAAACATTATCTTGTTACTCAACTATTACACCAATCACTGCACATATATAAAATTTAAAAATTTACACATTAAAACATTAAAAACGCTCCGACATGTTTCGGTCCTAAGACCATCCTCAAGGAGCTATAAATTCCTTGCTAAAGTCACACTACAAATAGTCACATATTAATTTCGTTGTGCCAGCTGAGTGTTGTGGCAGCATGCCGTGTTGTGTAATGTTATGTTGTGAAGAGTGCCCTGCTACGGATGTGCATTTTGTGCTTCGTTGTGTGATACTGCATCTTATCTTGTGTTTCTCATCTGCAACATCCCTCTCTACTTAGTTTGATATGTATTAAAGATATCCTCCCAGTACCACGTTAACTTGAAAGGATTAGGGGTCCCAGGCTCTCCTGGCGATGGCTAAATATTGTGACATTACTGTTGTATAAGCTTACATCCGATGCCTTCGCCATGTTGGTATCAGCGAAAAGACGCAAGGCAACTGGGTAAAATATCCGATTTTATGTGACACGGCATATATAAGGTAATTTGTTCTCTTTAAAATTTACTTTATGGATGACACATTCAAGAGGGGGTAACAGTAAATAAAAAACGTGCAAACAAGAAATTAGAAACAGAGAGAGGGCTAAAGAGGGTGATGGATGTAATCACTGATACCAAATTCTATGGTTATGAAGTGTTAACAGTGGGGGTGGGGGACTTGACGGCATTTCCGCTACCAATTCATAAACCCTTTCCTAAATTTGTTGCAAAATCCGTTTCCACCTTTTACTCAACTCATACTTCCATTCTTCCTCCCACCCAGCAACCCATGTGTCCGCACTAATCTCTTCACATAAATTCAACTGTCCACATTCCCATCTATCCAATCACTCATCTGCACCACTGCTTGGATATCTGACATATCTAAACGCCTGCAAGATTACAGGCTTCTGGGAAGTGACACTGTAGTTTTTGGTAAATAGCTACTAAGATTTTGAAAGGACCTGCTGCCTCCATCTTCTCCCCTATAAATACTACAGTCGTTAACGTAAATACAAAGTTTCGTTTAAAAAAATCACAAAGTAAAAATTGGTAGTGAATTTACCTCTAACATGAGCGTGCGTGTGTTCTACTGTGAATCGACGCTGGAGCAGCTTCTTTACAGATATTTCTTGGAGAAAATTAACTTAATGGTGTGTTAAAATTATAATTCCCAAGTTCCCATGTCTCTCATCCACGTTGCTCTCAGAGTCGTCAAAATTTGTGATGCAAATCTCTGGAGATGTACTCAAGTTCTCCAACAGAAATTAAAATCTTAGAGATCTGTGTGTCAAAAGTTGACAGCTGATGCGCTGGTCTCTAAAGTTCCCAAAATTTAAATAATTCCAAGGTTCATCTTTATGATAGAAAGTGCCCGAACTACCATAATCTGAAACCAAATCAATCCAGCCCAATCCCTCGTACTCTATTCCCAATATTCTGCTATTTGTGTCTAATCTCCCATGACCCACTTGTCTCACACTTCTTCATTAATCGGAATGTTTTTACATTATGACACAAGCGCAAATTTACAAAGCTCCTGTTGGCTATTTTTGTACCTATATATCTACTATCTACTTCCTAATGTTATTCCTAAACCCCCTCAATATCTTTTGTTTGAAACGTTTAATTAACACCACGAAACCACAAATAACAGAAAAGAGAAAGGCAAACTTAACTACACAGTTACTAATCAGTAAATAATGAAACACATTTGTGCCTCGACCTATAATCTAGCCAACAAGTTTCAATTTCATCCTCCGTAATGACACTTCCGCTCCGTCTTTACTTTTTACGTCCAGCGAATGGAGTTTATAACACTTTATGTAGGTCTCTTGGTCTGGAATTTAGGATGATATTAAGATGAGCGTCATTCCAACTCTCCTCACGAACAGAGCAAACTATCAGCTATGAAATTTAAGTAGCTTTTAAGCATGGAGAAGGGGTGGAGGGGCGGTCGATATACCAGTGACAAAACTGCTTCCTATTGCAACCGAGAGAACATTCAGTGGCAACTATTTTCGCAAACAACACACAATGGACTTCGGCCTCTAGTGATAATCAATAATTAAGAGTGTTTTGTTTACATTTCAAGATCTACGTAGATTGTGGATTCATTCATAAAAATGTAAGTTACAGTTTCGAATATAATTACCGTTAGGTGTGTCTGAGTTAAGATTTAATTTTTTTTAACTACCACGCTTATCACGTTAATGAAACAATAACGAGTCTGCATGAATTCGATAAACATTCATATGTAATGTTAAACAAGTAAAAATAATTTTATGAACCTTTTTTAAAACTAATAAGTCGTCTCGCATCAAAAGTATGTGCACGACATAAAATATTTGAGATAAAAAAATGTTTCATTATCCTGTTAAACCATGAAATTAAGAATATGTATGAATTTAAGTCGACCTCTATGTTTCAAATAAAAGTGACTATGAATGACTGTCAGCATATACATCAAACACGATATAACGTTTCTTGCTTACATTTGGGACAGATATTTGGCTCAGAGGACGATGCTTTAGCGCTGAGTTTATAAATTTTGTAATAAATGTATTTTACATGACTATATGTAATATATTCGATTAAACAAGCAAAGTTCTGCAACATCCGGCAAAGAGCGTAGGGGACAAAAGGAATGCAAACTGGGTGCATTTGTAAGGAGACTTGCAGGAACAAAGCCAAGTTATAGCAAACGTAGAATTTCGTCCAAGTACTTCTCACCACACATCGAGGGACCCAATTTATTGTAGTATCCTGGGGCTCGTGGCGGCTCACTGGCCACCAGTTGCACTCCCCACTTGACCATGTGCATGCATTCCTGCAAGTTTTTTTTTATTATTATTTATGTAGAGATGGTTTACACAGCCCGTGTTTCACCAATAGGTATATCACGGGATATTTACAGAGACTGAGTACAGAATTGTGACCAATGTACCAATATCAACTAAAACTATAAGGCAAATTAAAGAGATTAAGTTTACATCGCTACAGACAAAACATAATGTCTTGAAGACATTTTGAACGAAGTTCAAATCTTCTGTTAACTTTTATACCTAAATTAGTACACAACACAAGAAGAAATAAGACAAATTTATACCAACAAGAAAAACAGAAAAGTAATTTAGCCTTGTGGGTTTCAGTCAGTATTGCTGTCAGTACGTTGTTTTGGAGTTTTTATGGAGTCTGATTGCACTTCTCTTGTTCTTGGAGTGAGTGGAGGATGTTTCTGAGGAAACTTGTGACGCCCACGGTATTTATGTGATGTTTTAGAATCAGAGGTGGGGGAAGGGTACGAAGTGCTGCTGGTCGTTCCCTTGAGAATAGGCTGCTTTCTGCCATTAGGTGGTGGGCCGTTTGTACAGCCTTTTCAGGACAGCTGCAGGTTGGCGAGGGCGTCTTTTTCATTTTGTGGAGGTATGATCGGAAACTGCCGTGATTTGTTACAAATTGCGTAAAAATGTAGTTGGGCCAGAGGGAAAGGGAGAGTCTGTGGAAGATGGTGGGTATGAAGAGTTTAGTGAGAGATGGGTTTGCGGAATTTATGTATGTTGCATTCCATATTTTGATGTAATAGTCTTCCAGTATCTGCTTTCCTCGATTTATTGGGATTTCTTCGTAAGCGATGGTCGTGTTGTAGCTCGCAGCTATTTTAGCCAGGTAGTCTGCCCTCTCATTTCTTTTTAGGCCTGCGTGTCCTTTGACCCAGTAGAAGGTGATCGAAGTGGAGTTTCTTAGCTCAATAGTTTTCAACCTGGTTTCAACGGCTAAAGGGTGTGTTGTGTGTTTATTTGCAATAGCAAGTAGTGCTGCTTTGGAGTCAACGTTGATCGCGTAGGAAGAGTTTTTCTGCTGTTGCCTTTGGATCCAGTCTGCTGCCATGATTATTCCGCAGAGTTCAGCTTGGAAGACTGTACATGTTTTATTTAGCTTTTGAGTTTCAATGTGCATTTCAGTGGAGTCTTTCACTGCAACCATACTTGCACCAACGTGATTTTCTGTTTTCGAGCCATCTGTGTAGATGGACACTATTGCGTTACCTTCTGTCCCTGAGAGGTCTACACGTATGTGGTTGTCTCTTAGGTGGATTCCCTTGGTTTTGATGGGGATTTATATTTTCTTTAATTTAGGTATAATTGCGTTTCTGGGTTGGCCTCTAGAAATTGCTCGTATGTCTTTGTATAGGTGCATAGTTTAATAAAGAGGCATTATTCCTACAATTGCCGAGAAAGCCTCGTGTGAGACTGTTCTGTAGGCCTTTGTTATGAATATGAGAAAATATCTCTGAATTTGTTGCAGTTTACACTTTGCTCGTTTGGATACCGTGATACTCCAGGCTTCTGAGGCGTATGTAATGGCTGGGAGTATGGAGTGTTTATAAACAGTCATTAGGTTGTGGAATGACACGCCCCATGTAGCTTTGGAGCAGCGGACAAGGCTGTTACGAATAAGTAGTAACTTATTTTCGAGATATTGTGCGTGTGGAAACCAGTCCATCTTGCAGTCTAGTATTATTCCAAGGTATCTCATTTTTGAGACGATGTTTATTCCCCATGCAACTATTGTGGGATGCCGTTTGTATTCTTCTCTTTTCCTTATGAATATTGGCATCAGTGCCGACTTCTCTTTAGAGTCTCCAACCTGTGATCATTGCACCAATCTTCTATAGTTTGGAGTGTGCTTTGCAGTGTAGTGGGAATGGCTGAGGGAGAGGGTTCCTGCATCATAACCATAATGTCATCTGCGAAGACTACTATTCTTACATTTGGGGCATTTGAAAGAATTGCTATTAGGTCACTGATAATAATGTTCAATAAGGTTGGGCCCGAAACCGATCCCTGTGGGCAGCCTTTGGTGACTCGCTTAGAGCTAACTGAATTTCCTAATGTGATTTGGGCAGCGTGCTCACTTAAGAAGTTCCTCACTATACTGTAAATATTTAGGAGACCTTTTAGTTTCCAGAGTCGAGCGAGAATTCCTGGGTGCCAGGCATTGTCGAAGGTGCCAGCTATGTCCAGTGCCAGGAGGCAACAATTTAGTCCAATTTTCTGTTGTGGCAAACAAATTCTGAGACTGCCTTTATGGCGTCCGCTGTAGACCTGCCTCCTGTGAATCCGTATTGTTGTAATGGTAGCTGTCCAGCGGACTCGAGGAAATAGTTAAGCCTCTCAATCACTAACTTCTCTAGGCATTTTCCTGGAATTGACAGCAGACTGATACCACGGTATCCTTTTACTGAGTGGATTTTAGTCCTGTCTGATTTGGGAATGGCAATTACCCTAGCTTCTTTCCATACTTTTGGAAAACAACCTAGTAGAAAACATTTGTTGAAGAGCGATAACCAAAAGGTCGGCAGGCTTTTAGGCAGACGTTTTACAATGGTTCCGTCTATGCCATCCGGACCTGGGCGTTTCTTGTCGTCAAGATTTCTTATAACTTCATTCACTTCGTGTTTCGAAAAATTTGGCTCTGTCTGGGAGTCAGGGGGCTCTAGTTTTGATGTGTGAGCCATGATATACCTTTGTTGTACACTATCTTGTGTGGTAATGTCGTCGGGAAAAAAAATTGTGGAGGAGAGCATCAGCAGTCTCCTCTACTGATGTCGTTACCGATCCGTCTGAAAGGGTTAGTGATGTAAGTACTGGTTGCCTTACGAAGCCGGCTTTGCAAGTTCTGTACATCTTCCAGGGCGTATTTTTAGTGCACTCCGTGCAAAATTTCTTCCAGGATTCTAGTTTGGCTCTAAGGAGTTCTGCTTTGTATGAGTTTTTAAGGGCCTTGAAGCGTCTGTTGGTGATCTCTTTGAGGTCGGAGTTTTTACATTTCTTGACTCTGCGTTTTAAAGCATTTGCTTCTTTTCTTAGGGCATTTAGTTTTAGTGACCACCTTGGGGGGTATTTAGCTTTTGGTAAAAATGGGGGAAAGCAACTTTTGCTTATTTCTTTCAATTTATACCAGATTTCTGTAATCGATTTGTCCAGTTGCTCTTTTGTTTTAGCGCTACTTACGAGGTCCTTCCACTGTTTGCCTGTTTGTTGGATTTTTTGGTGGAAAATGTTCCAGTTTCCCACTTGCGTGGCACACTTTCTTGTAGAGTCGCTGGCTGTACGTTTTGAGTTCCTGTTTGTGTTATGGATCATTATGTTGAAAAGTATAAGGTTGTGGTCTGATTGTGTACAATCTTCACTGACTCTCCAATTTTGAATTTTATGAGCAAAATTTATTGTTGTTACCGTGATGTCAATCCAGCTTACACCTGTCGGCCCAGAGTCTATTTAGCAGACTATCCATTTCACTCACCGCGTGTACAGCTTCCTCCTTCAGCGTTTTGTCCATGTTGCTGCGCGAAAACAGGGCTTGTTTCACTTTGTTTAAGTGTTCACAGGCGACAGCTAACAGCTCGTTGCCAGCTTCTTCCGCCATCTTGGACCCCCTGCACGTTTGTTTGGTCTTCTTACAATATTGGGAACAGAGTGTTTTGTAACCCGAGTATTTTTTGTGTGCTCTCTGTAAGGAGACGATGGCAGGGGTGCGGTAAGAAATGTAGCAGATTTAGTACAACTAGGCAAGGAACCTGAGAGACGGGGGGGGGGGACTCTTTCGACAAGAGCCAGGCCCACCACTTCGCAGCAGCGAAGGCCCTCATAGAAATTAGCGGTACTCCTGCACTCGTCTCCACAACAGGACTACTCACTTATACATTCGAATGACTATTGAACCATTAGTATATGGAGACTGCCGTGGGCTTTAACTCTTAATCTGGACATACAGCCGACTAGATCTGTCTGTACTCCGGGGAATCAACTTAATAAACTCTTTTGTTTCGTCTCAACGATTGTACTATCTACTACCCCAAGAATCACAACCATTGCTTCCGCTCGGCAATATTCCTGAGTATCTGTCCAGGTGGAAACGCATAAATTGTTAGTTACCCACCTGCAGATGCAAAACGGGTGTCAAGTGTGTGTGGGGTATGTACAGCAAAGTTGCTACGTCGAAGCAATAAGAATAGTACAACGGCCGAACGACCCCAAGAGGAAATCGAACGGCGGGACCACGGAAACTGCTAGACAGAAAATTATACGGTCCGAGAAGAAAGCTGCAGCGGGCAGAGCAAGCTCGAGTCCAGGCGGCGGGCAGAGCAAGTTCGAGTCCAGGCGGCGGGCAGATTCGCAGAAACCAGGAGACGCCAAAGCGGACCAGTCTACCTGAACATCATACAACGCGAAGAAAGTGGCACATAGCATGGCACGTGCCGCTTCCTCAAGAGCTGCCGAGGGAAAGATCGCCAGCTGGTGCCGCTACTGCTGACTCCACCGTAACCAGGTAAAGCTGTGGTGGATATCCGCAGCTGAACCAGTGCAGAACCAGAGGCCGCCGTCTAAATTGCCACAGCTGTTTGTCGGGTTCCTCTTCGGCATTTCTACCCGACCAGCCGCAGCCGATTACAAAGGACGCCCCCTTGCCTACAGCAGCCTTCGTAGTCGCATCACATTTCTACAAGGTAAGCCACACTCAGGCGCTCTTACAAATTACTGCACAAGGGAACGCATTTTTTTGGTTTTAATCCCATTCTGCGCATTTAATGGTTAGGATGTGCTAGATAGCATAAAAATAAGGTACAATCTCGGGAATGAATTAAAATGTGACGCAAGTTGTTTCACGAAATCTGACAGTGTAGCTACGTTGGTAGAAGTAGCTTGTATGCATCAGTAACTTTAATGTTCAATGTGTATTACCTGGTAATAATAATAAAAAAAATTGTGTTCAGTATATGAGGCAAAGAAAGCTGCTTTATGTGCTTTAGCATGATACACGTGTTTGTTGGACACTGAAAAGCCAATGGAATCATTGGGAGGCAATTATCGTACTATTTCGGACACAATGGAGCTAATTTGCCAACTTTTGGATAAGAAATAAGTTTTTGTCAAACAATTATTCAATTAAAAGAAATTTTGTTATTTGTGTGACCGTCGCATGTTTAGTTCAGGGGTGTTGTCCTTGGTATTTACTAATCATCTAGTGAGAGGAGAACTGTCAGTGTTTAGAAGCATCGGAAGTATAAGAAGGCCGGTAGAGTGCCTGGTTAAAGCCGCGTATCAGTGACGTACAGTAATGAAAGTAATTGTTGCAGCTGTTGAGAGGATCTGGTAGAGGATCCTGGGTATATGCTCGAGTATTAGTGCAGCAAGTGTTGGAGGTAATGTGTGTGGAGAGATGTTCAGGGGGAGGATCTGGTAGAGGATACTGGGTTCACAACCCGAGTACAGTTATAAGGCCTTATGCACCCTGGACGCGGGGTTATTATAGTTTCAGTTGCAGAGTATATAAGGAAGTTTTAAGAGGTTATTGGAAGAGAAGCCATAGGGCTGTAAGAGTTAATAAAGGAGTTAGTAAGGGAGACCTGCACAAAAGTTTTGGAGGTATTAGTAAAGAGATATAGGATGTGCTACAGAGCAGCTGTTGTGTTTAGATATTATTGTGAGAGAGTAGCGTTGAAAATGATATGGTAGGTGTGAATAGGCGCGCACAGTTGGCAGATATGTGGGTCTGCACAGGGTGAGAGATAGAAACCAAAAGGGATCAGAGGAGCAGCCCCGACGTGCCCCTTGCGGTGAGCTTAGATAAATGTGAGAGTTCTTTAAATGGCAGCACTGAATACGAAGGCTTCGAAAGAATATTTTGGAGAAGTAACAATAAGGTTGTTAGCGAATGCAAGAGCTGATGTTAGTTAGCAGAAAGGAACGTTCTGTCTACATTTTTTCCAGTGAGACATCATTCCTTTTAAATACACGTTAGGTGTGTAAAGAGAGAAGCTTCATCGAGAGTTAGTAGAAGAGGTTGTTGTATACAGGCAGCGACGTGAAAACTAATATTGTGTGATGATAAATATGTATGATAGATTGTTAGTGGAAGTTAGGGTTGATTGTAGTCGTAGAGAAATTGTTATGGAAAATGAAATTAGAATTGATAAGGAAACACAACTATATGGACAGCTTATAGAAGGGCATATTTTGAAGCTTAGATGTGACATGTAGTGGTAGTAGCTATGAGTTTGAAAAGAAAACTGCTTACCGAGACATTAGAAATAGTGAGATAGGGAGGATAGTTGGTCAGGATTGCGAACAAAAAAAATCTTATAACATATAAGTAATTCTGTCTGTTATGAAACTACAGCAATGAGAAACTGACCCTATGCAGGTAAAACGTTTATTTCAAGGGAAGGTTTGGCACAGGAATACAGGTTATGTGAGTTAAGGTTTTAAGTTGTAATTTGTTACTCGAATGACCAGGAAAAGAAAGAAATTGAAACACGTTTGTACATTCATTGCGTGAGAGATGAGCAACGTCAGATTTGTCGTAAGGTGTACATTTAGTAAGATCCTTATGGAGTTTACTTTTGGTTTGTATGAAGCAAGAGGTAATAAGATTTTGTAATGGCAGGTACTAAACAAGGCAAATGTTTAGTACAGCTTGCAATAAATCCGTAAAGTTTTGGGTTTCTAAACCATGAGAAGACATGGAGTCAGGGATTGTAACTGTCACATTATTGCAGTGAACCTATACGAAATATTAATTGTTTAAATTAGAAGCGCGGTTTAAGTTAAGAAAGAACACGACGCGTAAATTTCGATGCCTGTTGTTTTGAGTTATCAACACTTACCAAAATTTTAAAGTAAATGCTTCTGAAGTGTTTTAGGGGGCGTTAATGAGTTGCCGCAGTGTTTTATGTTATGTGACGTCATAGGTCACGGCTACAGAATTTAATGTATTTGCGACAGATTTTGCTGTGTGTTTGATGATAACCATCATATTCAATGCAGTGTTAGTCCTTGTAATAAAGGCTACTAAATATAATTGTGACAATATCCAATTTATGCTTTTGCAGTCATAATTAGGATGTTTAACTTGTGTTTCCTATAGTCACATTATTGTGTGTAGACCTTCGATGGTTATTACCTTCTTTGAAGTATGTACTGTCCTTGCAGCATTTCGGCAACCAATGATATAATGTATTAAAATGTCATTGTAATTTAGGGTCACGTTAAATAAGACAATGAAAGATCAGTAGAGGTATGGACCGATTGCAAGCCGAGTGTGTGATAGTTAAAGAAAGGAGTGAGTTTAGGGGTTGGAAAGGTCAGGAATATGAGAAGGGTGTCTGATGAGTGAAGTCAGGTAATGCTGATTAACACTACAGCAGTTACGCAGCTGAGACACTTGCTAAGGGTCGCTAGTCCGTTCCATAAATTTGTCAAAGTGCTATATGCTCTAATAAAGAAAGGGGGAAAAAAAGGTCAGGTTCGTTTCAGATGCCATGAAATGTGTGGAGTAAATCAGAAAACATTTTACTTTTAAGGCAGAGGAAGGACTATTTTTTTAATGTTTGTAACCATTTAAATTGTGGCTATGGAATATACATTGCTAACATGAATGTTTGAAACTGAATGACACGAGGATTAGTAGAAGAAGCCTAAGAATGGTAAATTGCAAAATAGCTTGAAGATCGTTTTATAAAAGAAATAAAGAAAAAAATAAAATAATGAAGGAAAAGTAGGAAAAAACAAAAGCAAGCCATAAGAGAAAGAGAAGCAGAGGAATCAGGTGGTAATATTTTGAAAGCAGACAGCGAGAAAAGTTTAAAAGGTACTTAGGAAAAACGTGGTGATTTGGGCAACGTTTACATAGTGTGCACGTGTTAAGTATTGACAAGTTAAGCTTAAGGAAATCAGGATTCCCAAGTTAGTGTAGCCATACCGGTAGAAGTCGTATATAGATTAACGGGAACGATGTATGATTTGGCTGAGTTTAGGAGAAACTGCAGAAACAGTATTAGGAACTGTGGGAAACGTCAGGAGAATAAGGATAATAATTGCAATGTGCAGCATTGATCTGGCAAGCCAATGTTTTATTACAGATTATTTGACGGAGACTATAATGATTTTGATCATTTTGATTTTCCTTTTCTTTATGCTCAGTTGGATGTGAACTTGTGGTCTTAATGGATGGACATAAGTTCTTCCTTCTTTATAGGGTTAAATTAGCGATGGTATGCCATATGTACAGATTTTGTTTCAATATTAGGAAAAGAAAGCAGGAGAGATTCGGCAAGATTTTATTCTTGTTATGTGAGGCAGAAGTAAGCAAGATTTGCCATTTATGCAGAAAAGTTGGTACAGTATGTATTTTTACCATACTAGATGAAGGATTACAATTTATTTACAATAATTACAGTGGCGTTCATAGAAACAATGGTATAAGATGAAAAGTTATGCAAAATTATATATTAGAAAAATTACTGTATTGTTACGTTGGGTATACAAAATGAAGGTTGTAGAAAGTACATAGATATACAGAGCGTAATTGGAAGAATAGGGCTTTTAAGGGCATTTGAGTTTCACTAAAGAGCAGAACATTCGTTTAATACAGACATGAGCAGAACTTTTAGAGTCATGAAAGGTGTTTGCTACCAAGGAAATTAGATGGTATTAAGGAAATTCATTACCGAGCTTTAAGGTTTCAACAGATAGATTTTGTAGAGGTAATTTGACCGAATATATTAGAAATTACATTACTGCCAATGAAATGGTTAGCGCTAGTGAATCAGCTGTTACATGGACAGCAACATAGCTTAAGAGGCGTTTTGCAGAGGCAGCCTATTTGTATTATTAGGCCGTGACATTTATATTAAAGTACAGGAGGCTAGTATGTGGAAGTTCAGAAACACTGAAATTTGGTATTAAACGCCATTACAGTCGTCAGGTTAAGTATGAAATAAGCACTCATTTTAAATGTAGACTAAAGGATTCGCCGCGGATGATAGAGGAAAATTAGAAAATCCAAATATAGGATAGTATGAAATAGTAGGGAGAGAACCAACTTATATGATTAGTACCAAAGGATTTTAAAATTTACAGAAACTTACTAAGGCTTAATTTTTCTATTGCAATGGACCAGTTGAAATTAACGGAGAATTGACGACCATGAAAGCAGTGACAGACTGCACACGACAGTACGGAAAAGGCGGCATCACAATTTGCAACATGATCGTAACAATGCTGACGAAACAAGCCATAGGCTAATACATATGATCCAATCTAATAATGTGTACTAAGAATGAACGAAAGGTAATTAACACGATACAAATGAGGTTATTAATATGGTAGGTTAGGTGTCACATACATTATATGGAACGCTAGATTCCATGAATGAAGGAAACTGACAACTGCAAATTTGCTCAGTCATATGCCAGAGTGCAGGAAGTTGACTGGTGATTAGAATGCTGTTTGTGAAGTGGGTAATTGTAAACCGTACATAAAACTGTTCAGAATTAAGCTGTTTACGAAAAGATATTGCAAGAGTCTTCAAGTTTATTAATGTTGGGAATAAGAAAAAATAAACACCGTTATGTACATACGTACTGATACTTTGCTGTTAAGTGTCCATGCTACACAATTGCAGCAAGCTGTAGAAGAAGAGAGAGAATTTAGCAACTATATTGTAGTGTGTTTTAACTGTAGAGAGTGGGATTATGTAACTCTAAATATTACTCCTTAGTTACGTGATTGAAATCCTGAAAATTAGTCAGGATAATGTGAAGGGTGATTAAGTTCCCATTGCACTGAGTGAGGCTTATGCAAAATTATTGAGTATAACCAATGTTTGTGCATTTTTATTTCATATGAGCATGGTGTACACATATATGCTTATTTGTAGTATAAGTGAAGTTTACACATATGTACTATTTGATGTTGTTAGTGTAGATGTTTACTTGTGTAATTGTGTACTGTGTATGTCCCTGTAGCAATATGATTAGATTGGATGTGTTCAGAATAATTCGATTTGAGAACAAGGTGAACAATATGTAAGGTAGATACAATTTCATAAATTAGAGAAAGAATTATTTTTAGAGACAGAGTAGTCAGAAATTTTATACAGATGTGTAGTAACTGTAAGGAACTTGTCTTTACTTCAACTTTGCTAAGAGATAACTGTAAAAGAAAAACAAATTGTGTTCAAGTAGAAATCCACAGATGTAGAGATTAGAGATACAAATTGATGGCATGTTTATTTTATTTCACAAGTTACTGCAATTAAGTTGTAATTGAACAGCAGTAGGAAAGTTGTAATTATGTACGTTACCGCACAGTGTGTGAATGTATAAAGACAGATTTTATCTAGCCCTTAAAAATTGCATATGATAGTTGCTGAGTGTCTTAGTTATGATTTTCGAATAATGTAAAAGACATATTGAACCACAATGATTATTTTTATGTACAGACTTACTGGTCGAGATGTTTAGATCCTTACTGGTGAGGAGTGGAATTTTAAGCATTTGGAGAGAACCAAATTTTAGACCTGTTTGTAGCCAATGGGGATACTAATGTAATGATGTTGTTACTTTTGGGTTGATGTTATTTTTTTTTGTCAATGGTACTTTTGGACAGGATTTCCAAGGTTTATGAGATGGTAACTTTATGATGAAAATGTCATAACTTTACTTTATTTAGGCTCAGAATTGTAAACAGTATTTGTACCTCCAGTGATGAAAAAATTACTGGAGAGAAGCGAACCTTAGGTGACGACCAATGTCGACGAAACAGTAGAGTTCTAAAATGAGCCATCCTCGTTGTGTGTATATAAACAATAGGTGTGGGATCAGTCAATAACACAACAATATCTAAAAAAGATGTTTAATAAAGGATGAAGTAAACTACATGTTTCGGTCTAATGTGGCCATCATCAGGTTTCATCCGAAAGTATGGTGGTAGTGCTTTACAGGATTGGTATGGGTATGTCACGATGGTGAGATCTCAGCATCTGTAATGTTTGTTATATGCTATTTTTAAGGGGCCAGGGGGGGGGTAGCTGTGATGTGCGCTATCCTGGGGTGTGCAGGTCAAGTATGTCTGCTCGCTGCTGTCCTATGTGGGTCTCTTGTTACTGTTTGTCCATATCCGATGTCTACTGCCACGAAA
>Ga0131853_10010832_pt1 | contig 16673 bp, 15 predicted proteins | sample TergutLab28metaG_FD_92764 | JGI IMG/M metagenome (GOLD analysis project Ga0131853, IMG submission 92764) | Labiotermes labralis P1 segment gut microbial communities from Petit-Saut dam, French Guiana - Lab288 P1 (version 2) (version 2) | ecosystem: Host-associated > Arthropoda: Insects >...
CACACACACACACACACACATAACTACAACTACGTCTGACAGAATGCCACTACTACAGCGAAACAAATTCGATATACAGAAGGTACTCCCTCTACCAAAGAAAACATCACGACCATATTTTAGTAAAAGAGAACCCCAATCACCGTATACTCCACCCCCTTCCTATAACCACCCCGTCAATCCTATTTTACACGGTTTTAAATTCTACTGTATACAGCACCACATTTAAATTTTAATCGTAAATTTCTTATACGAAATATTCAGTTATTTTAACCAATTCTTGTTATCCGAGATCTCGTAAATTGAAAGCATTATCAATTGTACACTCCACCTGTCTAAAGATCAGCCTGACGATGGCCCAAAAATTGGGCAGAAACATGTCGCTTGAATTGTATTCTAATATCATTTAATAAAATACAAAATTGTGTCTTACTGTATTACATACATTTTTTAATCTTATATTTTAGCTGTCCTTTGCAAAATTCACTACAAATTCACACAATTTCCCGTTCGTAAATCCAGAGAAGTTTCTGTAGCCTCACTAGCAAAACAACGGTGCAAGACGACTTACAGCAACATGGAGGGGAATTATTCCGCTCATTTCACGTTTGAATAATGCAATAAACAGAAATATAAAGAAGGGGTGTGGCAACTCTGGTCAACTGCGTGCCCACTCTGTTCGCTTATTTCAAGCTGCAAAATCATAAGCGTTAACATATGAGCTGTCTTCTGCTTGCGACCCCAACACACACTTCTCGAAATCACGTTTCACATTTCCGGCACCTGATCCAGTCATTTTTGCAACAGACTGTACTGAACACTACTTCCTGCCACAAAATCCAGATGGCGTCTTTCATCGCTGTATTCGTGAAAGACTGGAAATTTTTCCTTAACATTAGGAGCTCGGAGTTGTTGCGATTTTAAGAATGCATTTCGCATTGCCTTCTTTCTCCATCTTCAACTTCCTTTTAACCATTGTTTGTTTAAAATATGAGTGATTCGTCTCTTGCCTTTTTCGGCATTTTTCTCATACATTTTCTTCTCTGGTGTTGTAATTATAATACCCAAGACATTAGTTTCATTCTGCTTCAGTTTTTATTCGGGTGTCAGTGGATAGCTCTCTTTCGTTTAAGTCTGGAATAGAGAGGAAAATTGGTGGTTGTCGTGAAGATTTGTGGCTTTCGGAAGGGATCCTATGCTGATGGGGAGTTGAAGTATTCGAGTAGAAAGTAAGTAAAGTACAGAAATTCCTCTTCGGAGATATCAGAATAATTAAAACGATATATGCCTGTTCATTCGAAACGTTTGATTGTGTTCCCAAATATTGTGTTTTTATCCAAAACTAGGAGAAAACTATTTCGGTACTAACTTTCGTGAGTGCAACATTAGGATCGTTTTGCATTAAATTTGTTTCCTATTGGTGATATTATGTCTTGATGGGGTTGAAAAGAGTTCAGTCGAGGGATTGTGTGTCGTGTATGAGGCAGACACGACATTTCATTGCCACTTTCACTACAGAATTTTATAAACACTAAGAATGAGTGAAAAGAAAGCTCACAAACGATAAGCAGACACTAACAACTGCCGGTGCCTTTGAAAATGTAGAAGATATTGGATAAAAATATCATAGATATAACCCGAATCGGTTATTGCGATTTCAGATCGTTTGGGTAAAACCTGCTTCTACACTTTTCTGAAGCGAACCAACTTGAAAATAACAAATAGGGGGAATAAATAAATAAATAAACGCAAACTTAAATTGCAGCATGCAACAAAAGTCAATTCTCACCCTCTTTAAAAGCAGATGAAAATTTTTGGAGTGCCATTATTAACAGGATACCTTGCTTCGTCCATATCAAAATAAGGTGTGGTTTGCAAGGATACCGAGTTCCGAACACAGATTTCTGTATAAATCAAAATATTTTTAACTGCTTTAAGTTTCCGTCTCGTGTTCTGGCTCTCGGTAAAATATTCGGCTTTCTCAGTGAAATGCCTCAATTTATTTTCATGAAACCTGAAAACCAATCCTTGCCAGCACACATCTTGCTTTGTCCCAAGGATGATTTATAACTTTCAAATTACAAAAAACAAAACAAAAACGCCGTTTTACAGATACGCTTAGGAGAACAACCGAAAGCTCTCCCCGCTAAATCCTTCAACTTCACATCCAATTTGTTTTCTTACCTGACGCTGAAAACTGTAGGATGACCAGTAGGTTTAGCCTTATTTCGTCTCTTAAAGCCTTCTGAGTTGTAGTGATATTCATTCGGTATTTTAACGTAGATTATGCGATTTGGAAAGGGAATCATTGCATTCCCCAGACTCACGTCTTTTCTCATTAAGTTGAAACTGCTCACGCCTTGTCTTTCACTGTTCATTTACTACATGAACGTTTCCTTTGTACCCCCATACCATCTGGAATGCGGCAGCAAAATATTACGATGTCATGTCGAATAAATTATCAGTGACATCACGAAAAATTGTATTTCATCCGAAATGAATATTTCCTCCGTTATTCGACGAAATAGCGCCAGATGCAGAGTTCCATAATTACGTTCCGTTTGTAGGCAGTGACACAAGACGAACTCCATCTTTTACGCAGAAACACTGCATGGGCCTATTCTACCGCCAGTGACCTTCCATCGAAAAATATAGACATTTCTGCAAGCTTTGCTATATCTAAGGAAGGATGTTTGTATACGAAGAAAAACACAATACAAACCGCAGACCTCCCAACGTTTGGGCTCTACATACTTAAAATGGAAACTTAAAAACAGACAAAAAAGGGCTTTTCGTTGTTGCGCACACACACACACACACACACACCACACACACACACACACACCACACACACACACACACACCCACACACACACGCACACACACACACACACCACACACACACACACACACACACACACAGCGTCTGAAAAACAAAATGTCGGTTGCGCAAAATGGTTTCTTAGCACGCAATTTGCTTCTTTTGAGAAGAATAGCCCCATAGGTTAGTTAGCCCGACCCTACAATATATGACCATTATATTCTTTACAGACCGCGTTGTTTAAGGTTGTATATTCGAAATAAGATTTGCGGGCGAAAGGATGCATGAAGCACAACTCCCAATTGTACTTACTACAATAGACTGGAAATAATTTTCAGTTAACAAAATACATTAGGGCCTACCAGGCCTTCTAAATGAATGTTCATTCACCGTTTAAAGTGCAATACTGGTGCTACTAAGTCCAACTAAATTCTAAATGCTACAGTTATCAAGTGGCCACATGGTATAAATAGGAGTGAAAAAGTCTCACTGAATTCCATCACTCGTTCTACCCATGTCGAGTTTTACCCCAATACAACAATTTTTATTTTACAGAGTTGGTGAGATAACACGGATATATCTCAGGCTGTGGTGGTGTACATTTTCGCAGCGGGAATTGTGTATTTATATTGCTGGCTCGGAAATGAGCTGTCAGAGCAGGTAAGAAAAATTATACAATCAAATCAGGCGTGTATTTAACTTTCTAGATATTTTTACAAACGCCACATACTTCGGCTATTTAGTAAATAATATAAGAAATATTCCACCGGCGATTATCACAAATTTGTTTCAGGTAATATATTTATAGGAACCGAACAATTATTATCAGATGCCCTAAGGAACGTTTTATATATCCACAAAATATGTAACATGACTTTACCTAACCTTCTGTAATACAGAAAAACTTTATGTACACTGTGAATAATCCTGTTTACATCCCCACCAATCCAAATACAAACACGTTCCTGGGCATTAACGTATCTTCCTATGGGGTATTTTTCCCTATTACATGATTCCTTCTTAATATTCACTTCTTGTGATCTCATATGGTCCCAAACCTTCGTTTCCAAAAATATTGACATTTAAGCAGAAATTTATGAGATTTATTTAGAAATTAAAGCATATTATATAAGACACGACAGAAGTTCAACCAAAGTTTATGTTTAACAACTCCCTCCATTTTTTCGAATTATTTCAGGCCGAAATTGTAAGAGAAGCAGCATGGGGCTGCGACTGGCAAGGAACATCTGTCCAATTTCAGCGCTGTCTGGTCTTCATAATTGCCACAGCTAACAACGGGTTTACATTGACAGCTGGGAAATTTGTTCCGGTGTCCAACTCTATAATGATGAATGTAAGAATATTAATTGTCCTTTCCACTGTTAATCTCCTTCATCACGGCCTGTCCCTGCGTTAACCTCAGACCTGAAGGTTGGCCGCCCTGCAACCCACCTACACGCGATAAGTCGAAGCCAGATAGGTAGTTCTGTGTCAGTCTTGTGGCGATAACAGACGTCCCTAGAAGTGGGGACTTACTGAAGCGTAGCTCGTTAAATACGGTACTTAAAAGAAATGGACTGTCCACTCCAAAGAAAACTTCCCTGATGAGCCCGATTCATATTACAACACAATTTACAAATGATAAAATTTTTCGAGCAACGGATTTCATTGGAGGCAGTAAGAGGGATACACGATGAAAAGGGAGAATCGCATGTAATTTGTAATAAAACGAATTGTTTTTTATACCCACAAAGCAAACGGGTGTGTCTGCATCATCAATACAAAATGACACAAAACCGCTACATATTCATCAGAACAACACAACTGTTGTTCAAAAATTGATCGTGACGCCAGACGGAATTTTGTGACCTGATACATTCATGAAATACAAATGAAAAACACTTCTCACGCTATTTTTTTCAAAGGCGAACATTGGTACAAAATGACTGAATACGTAAAATCTCAACATAACTCTTCTATGCTTATCCATGAAGTGTGTTCTTACGACTTTGAAGTTGGTTGTGTGGTGGGGTGTGATGTGAGGGCAACTGGTGTTAATTGGCCCTGCTTTACAATAATCATGAATTAACGCAATATGTTACGCACAGACTTACACCTTTTCCGGGATACCTAGGTAGGTGTGGAGTGTTATCGTTACATCCGATCACACTCAGACAAACCACACTCGTTAGGACTTCTCTGGACAAGTGATCAGCCCGGCACAGCGAACTCCACCTGACAACACACAACACTCAAAAGAGAAAGATGTCCATGCCCCCGTCGTGATTCGAAGCTACAATCCCAGTTAAGGAATGGCCGCAGACGCACACCTTCGACCGCGCGGCAACCGAAAATATCTGTAAATTATCTGTAAATTATCCAAATGCAGCCTTTGTGCTGATTACGGATCGTATATTGAAGTTTACTGAGGAACAACTAAACGTGAGTGGATTTCATTCATCAACACACAACTATCAACATTTTATGTACTTACTGTACATACTCTACATAATAAATGGTGTTTAGTGCTTAATCCCAGTGTAAGTCATGATGTCAAATGGGGGAGTAAAATAAAATTTTATTCCTTCTTAACCACAACACTGTACGCAATTTAGATGTCAGATCGACGCAATGGCCGCTTCACCCCTAGGAACAAGCTGCCGGTATCCAGCTAAACGGAAACTTGTTAGGTTTCAGAGAAGGTCTCGGTGCAGTAGGGAAGAAGTCACTTACCGTAGCTGGAAATCATTCCACGATTCTTCGTTTATCCAGCCTGTGGCCAAATCACTGTGCCTAATACGTTATCCTGTTTCTCTCTGTAAATGTGTAAGGACAAACTGCTGATGTTGGGTTTCCAAAGTAAACACAGGAAGGAAAAAGGCATCAAGGCTATCACATTCACTACGCTAATTGACAAGGAAAAACCCCGTAAAAATCAGTTCGAGAGCTCAAAAGGAAGACAGCAGCAAGAAATACGGTTGAAGGTAATATTAAGACGGATATTTAGTGGACATCAACTGCAGCTATGGACTGGATTTTACTTGCTCACATTAAATTGAAATGGCGAATTTTTCAACAACATATTTCGTCCAGCACAGAAGTGGAAATCCTTAACAATTACAGAAGCTATACAATTCTAGTCAAGTCATCTGCTTCGAGCAGTTACTTACTCATTAGACCTATTAACTTATAAGAATAATTTTAAAAACGTAAATTCACATTTATAGTACGTCGCAAGTCCGGTCACAATGTCCGCGCGGTCTAAGGCGTAGGTTTGCAGCCGCTCGCCTGCTGAGATTTTGGGCTCGAATCCAACCGCGGCCATGGATGTCTGTTGTGAGTGTTGTGTGTTGTCAGGTAGAGGTCTCTGCGACGACCTGATCATTCGTTCATAGAAGACCTACTGTCTGTGGTGCGTCGTTGTGTGTGATCTAGAAACATCGTGAATGAGGAGGCCCTGGCCCACTGGGGGCTGTCGCAACAAAATAAAAAAAAAATAATGTGTCGCACAGACTGTCTAGAATTGGGGCACAAAGGGCCTGTTTTAAGGCCTAGGTACGTCGGGCCCGGAAGGGCTCGAACCTACACATTCTATTCTATTCTGTCTAAAATGTGACATTTTCTGCCGTCATTTCGAAATTCCTGTTTCAAATGCAATGACTTCATTTTTCCCCGCAGTGAAAGACAAGACCACGACCAAGCAGGAAATGTGATGTTACTGACACGTTATGTAATATTAAATAAAATTAGTAATGCTTTATGTAATCTCCACGAGTAGCAAGAAAATACATGTCACGCAGTCTGCTACGTACCTACACAGCTACCTTACACCTTGCTACAGATTTCAGGAAGTTATAAATTCCATAATTTTCGTTTGAATTTACACCCACCCCTTCAAGCAAGATAACTCGGGATTCCAATATTAGTGGCATGTAAAAACAAATTAATATTACACAAACCACTGAAAATATATTCATGTAATCACTGTCACATATTCACAATAGCAATGAAGGAAAATGTATAGATGTAGATTACAGGACCGTGCAACTTTGAACTGCGAAAGAGAAAAAAGAGCAACTGAAATATTCAATATAATAAAATCATAATAATATTCCACTTTGACGTTGCTTCATATAGGCCTACTGTAAAGAAAATAAATAATCAATGCACTGTGCATAGCCTAAATCAGGCACACCAACAGTTTGTGTGGTCAACTTCGGCAAAATTTGCCCTAGATGCTTAAAACATAGCAATTATATACACAAAGCAAAGAACACAAAAATATACGTAAAATTGTGTATGTAATATCACACGTGTATTCGTATGGAAATTGTTGCATTAAAAATGCTGACATTTAGAGAAAAAGTCCATAAATGTGAAACTCACAAATTATATTAGGGTGTCGATATTTTTAGTATATTTTTCAAAATGAATCAGCATTGCAACATGACTTCACAAATAAACATCCCAAATGTTCTCAAAATTGCTTCAGTACTCTGTCTCGGTTTGGCTGGGCTAAGATAAAAATAATTTTTCGCATTTAAAATGTATCCGCAGGCACCAAGTAGCCCCCGCGAGCTACCGGTTGATCAGGACTGACCTTCTTGTACAGTGACATGAATAAAAAAAAAAGACAGTGATGGACCGAAATATTAATAAATTCGCGCATTGTTTAGGCAGATAATTAGCCTCCCAGTCCGTGTAGAAATAAGTTTAAGAAATCCAATTTAAACACCGATGTACAGAAGGTAAACACAAAATTATTGTCACAGGTAAAAAGGGTCTGCAAGTATTGTTGTAATGCACTCTAAATAAATGTTTTATATTTTGAACTTCCAGTCGTGTTATTTTCAAAGTTCCAGTTAACAAAACTCATAACCTGAATATATTAAATATTTTGTTGGAAAAATGCAATCTTATTACTGTTCCAAGTGATGTTAAAAATTAAACATGAAATGTCACAACAACAGTCGTTACTGCAAGAGACGAAGGATATTTCTAACATTCTTATGCATAACATTACACAGTGCTTACACCTGAAACTCCGAACTTCCCTTTTCTTTATGTCGTGCCATTCTGCATCTTCGTAGCTGTGACACAATTTTTTGGCGTAAAGAAACGCCGCCATTTACAGCGTAAAGAATAATGTAACTACACGTGTGTAAAGTTTAGTGTTTATTTATTGCAGCAATGCTCTGTTTTGCGAAACGAAAATTTAATTCTGTTAGGCCAAGGTTAATTAAAAAAACTTTAAGAAAAATTACCACCCAAACAGAAGTTCACTCTGTAGCAGGTCACGCTTTCTTACAGGAAGGTAAATATGATGCACATGTTTATAGGAATAGAGTAAACCTTAATGTAGAAGGCAGTTTTAATTACGTGTAAAAAACTGCACCTAAACAAGTAAACAAATCTTATTTCACAGAAAAATGATGGAAAGAAGTGTAATACACAATTTTCTGTCTAGCCCAATTGTCCCCATAAACCAGTCAAAAATGTTTCTCATTAGTGAATTATACTAAATTTTTATCGCTCAAACTATAGATACAAAACTGCAGCAGAATACAACAGTGTACACAGCGGGTGGAAGCACCAGAACTCAAGGCAGGAGATGTGATTGGGTTCGCTCCACACGACTTACTTCCACGGGCGTTGTACAGTTTCGGTATGCACGATGCCTTTAGAACCCAAATCTGGTATAATGCTATGGACATCCTGCGTGTACGAGTTCACACCACGCTGCGGTTGAAACCACAAGAAAGGCAGTGCATGCTTTCACATTCTGCTTACAATTCCGTTACAAATATTGAAACAAAGTGGAACGAAAAACAAATTTATCAAACAAACACCAAAACTTCGAACACCAACAATGATTCGCTATGCAACTGGGAAAAACCGAGCTTGTTCCAAGCGAAACAAATTCCTTAAAATATTCCGAAAGAAACCAAATCCAGTGCCCTTACCACACACCGCGTAACAACACCCACACACACATTCCTTCTCACTAACGTCATTTGTTACTAAATTAAATGCGGAAGTTCCACCAAATGCACTTTCTTCGTACCGCATCATACAAATAGAGCCTTCTCGAGTAAATAAGAACAATATCATACAATGTACGAGATGCCAACAGTATGGCCACACAACATCATACTGTAACAAACCATTCATGTGCTTTACATGTGCTGGATCTCATAGCAGTAAAGATTGCAAAAAAAGTAAAGAAACACCAGCAAAATGCGCAATATGCGGAGACAACCATCCTGCCAACTACAAAGATTGCGAACATTATCATAACCTAATTAAAGGGAAAAAACATATAGAAATAACACAACGCACACCACCAGTAAATTCTAGTATATAGACACAACATACAACATACTGTTAACTCACAATAACAAAGAACTTACTCGGATGTAACCAAAAGTAACACAAATCAGGTCGAAGACACAACCATCACATTAACAAAATTTCTAGATGAATTCGAAGGATTGTTTAATCGACTTCTTAAAAAAAGTAGCATGATACTGAACATGTTTACACTGTTTTTTGATAAGATCAATATAATAGATAAGTTTCTGAGAAAAAACCAACGGAATGCAAATGGTTTGCAAAACCATATAGAAGAAATAAAACTATTCTTAAATCAAAACTTCATAGATATACTCCTAATCAACGAAACACATTTTTCAACCAAAAATTACTTAGGCACACCAAGGTAAAAATTATACTACACCAATCATCCTGATGGCACAGCGCACGGAGTTACTGCTACACTTATGAAAGAACAAATCGAACATTATGAACTTTTAAAATATGAAGTAAACTCCATTCAAGCTACGTCAATAAAAGTGAAAGGATTTCCCTACGAGTAACCATCACGGTCGTCTACATTCCATCCCGACACAGTCTAAAAACGGAACATTTTGAGGCATTTTTCAAATGCTAGGACCAAAATTTATAGCTGGAGGCGATTACAACAGCAAACACTTTCTATGAGGCTCATGTTTAACAACAACAAAAGGCAGAGAATTATCAACGGTAATCCAAGAGAAAAACTATTCAATTCTACCAACTGCAACACAAACATACTGGCCTACTGACGGAAACAAAATCCCGGATCTACTAGATTTCTTTGTAACCAATGGAATCTCCTCAATATACACAGACATACAATCAAGTTACGACATAACCTCTGACCATTCTCCATCACATCAGTAACAGTCCGAAAACCAACAGCACGCTTGCACAACTCAAAAACAAACTGGGATACCCACAGACAAGTAATTAAAAACAAAGTAAATCTATCAATAAAACTTAAAGAACACGAAAGTACAAAAATAGAAACTGACAATCTACTCAATTTACTCCAGCATGCTGCCAAAGGATCCACCCCAAAAAGCGATCCCCAAAGAACAACAAATAGCATACCCTACTAAATTAAGAGACTAGTAGCCGAAAAGAGAAGAGCCAGGTCAATCTTCAAAGAACTCACACACCAGACATCAGAAGAATATATAACCGAACAAGCAACAAACTTAAATCCAAACTCCAAGAAATGCGGGATGAATCCTTTGAAAAACACGTTTCTGCTCTTAAAAAGGAAGATAACTCTATTTGGAAACCTCTAAAAAAATAGGAGAAACACAAAACAACATCACCCCCAATACGCAAATATTCAACACCACCAGGACCATGGGCAAAAAATGACAATGAAAAAGCTGAACTATTTCCAGAACATCTTTTCGAAGTTTTCTCTCCACATAACAATGATCAAGAACTAGCTACAATCATTCAATCGCAAGAACGCCTTGAAGAATTTACTTTAAAAGAAATAAAAGATGAAATCAAAATATTAAACCAAAATAAGGCACCAGGCCTCAAACTTATTACTGCCAGAATGCTAAAAGAACTACCAAAAGAAGGGCTTGTAAACCTAATGTATATATTCAACGCCATATTACAACTCGAATACTGACGCAATCCATTAAAGATTGCACAAATAATAATGATACCCAAAACCTGGGAAAAATTCAATTGACGTTTCATCCTACCGACAAGTCAGCTTACTACCGACAGTTTCAAAAGTACTATTCTTACACTCAAAGAAATTAATGAAGACTTGAACCCGCAAGACTGGATCCCAAAACATCAATCTGGATAACGAAAAGTTTATTCCACAATGCAAAAATGCCACCGCATAACAGATGTCATCAACAAAGCTACGAAAACCAACAGTATTTTACAGCCGCATTTTTAGACGTAGGCCAGGCATTCGATAAGTTAGGGTACCCAGGGCTACTATTCAAAATCGAAAGAATTTTACGCTCAAGCTATTTCAACCTGCTGAAATCGTACCTCAATGAATGTCAATTCGAAACAAAATTCAATAGAGAAACTTCAAGCCGCTTCCACATCCATTCCGGTGTAATTCTTGGTCCTCTTCTCTATGTATTATACACGTCTGACTTACCAACATCCAGGAAACTACGTTAGGTACAATCGCGGACGACACAGCAATCATGAAAACTCTACGATAGCGTCACTTGATCTTCAAGAACACTTACACATCATCGAAAAATGGCTAAAGAAATGGAAAACTAAGGTTAACGAAAAGTCATCGCACATAACGTTTACACCCCCCCCCCCAGAAAGGCCACTGCCCGACAGTCAACATCAATCAAATTATCATACCTCAAACAGAAGTAGTAAAATCCTTAGAACTACATTTCGATTGCAGGTTAAATTGGAAAGAGCAAATGGCCGGAAAAAAGAAACAAATCGACTTAAAAACAAAAGATATCAACTGGTTAATAGGAAAAAATCCCACCTATCTATAGAAAACAAATTACTCATCTACATAGTGGCAATCAAACCGATATGGAGTTACTGAATAGAACTGTGGAGTTGCGACAGCAAGTCCAACAGTCATCATGCAGAGACCCCAATCCAAAACTCTCAGAGCCACAGCAAATGCACCCTGTTATGTAACAAATCATACTCTACATACAGCCTTAAACATCCGTTACGTAAGTAACGTCATCCATGAAAGAATCAATAAACATCACAACAACCTGTAAGCCCATCCCAATCCACTATTAGAGCCACTAATACAACCTGTAAACACTAGAAGACTAAACCGATGTTGGCCTTTAGACTTGCAAGGCATCTGAGGTGACATCGCTGGAAGAATACCCGATCACGTCATTGTAAAACATGGTATTGTAGCGCACTTTGTATAATCGTCACATTAGCTTTTAGATTGCATTGTTTCTGATTGCTACTAAACAAATATAAAAAAAGCTTCCTACCACCCAACAAAGTTTATTCATATTTAAATATGTTAAAGTTTTATTCTACATGTTTCTGGTCTCATAATGTCTCATGATGAGAAGAAAACATACACGATGTAAAATCACAACTTGAAGTACTTATTGTGCGAACAAAGAGGTTCCCGCACAATATCGCCTTATCACTCTACCACACAGAACTGATGTCATTAAACTTTACGCACAGCAGTATGATATCACGTAGGTCTAATTGCTTCTGGAGCGCTGATGTTACTGCAGCCTGTCATGAAGTGCACACTTACATTAACATCCGCTTATGCTGACCAAAACAAAATGAAATTACGTGGAACTGATTTAGATAATGAAAAATATTAATTGAGCCAAACGTTCCAAGTTTACAGCACCACAAGACTTGTTAATATGCGGTGTTGTTTTGTGGTGTGCGTAATGCATTTCGGTCTTTCTAGCGCCGTGTTGGGAGAGGCGACAAGACAACAAAAGAGACAGAAAACCTGCAATCGAACACAACTACAGTAACATCAGTGGCCAAAATGAGTGCAGTGTTAACCATTGATAACTGTAGTAAGATAACGTAAACAGTGCACAGTGCAAACATAAAGAGAATCATAACCGATGTGTAACTTCTTGAGAGCAATATCAGGCACGTACACATCGATGGCGTAAAGAAGTTGAAACGCGCACAGCTACACCATAAACGTGACAAAGGCAGTTGAATACCACAATAACACGTTTTTATCTGAACTTATGAATATAGGTAACAAACGAACAAACAAACAAACGCGCGCAAACACACACACACATACACACGCATGCGTATATATGCGTGTGTGTGTGTGTGTGTGTGTATATATATATATATAGAGAGAGAGAGAGAGAGAGTTCACCCCAGAACAGGCTACAAACGCCCAGAGCGGGAGTAGAGGTATAGCTCTACACTTTCCTTAATCTCACCGCTAGGAGGGGATGGGTGGGTGGTCAATGACATGAATCGGCCGCGTTTCCCGCGGGAATAATCCTTTATACATGAGGCTAGGTGGGCCGCAGGACCGGTCTGAAAGATTCGATCCCCGGACCGTCCAGGCCGTAGCGAGTCGACATACCGACTTATCTATCCCAGGCCATATATATATATATATATTCTGTATTTTTGTTGCGTCCGGCGATTTTATGTACGCCAAGTGACAATTTAATTTTGACCAAGGTATAAGACGCAAGGTGTGTGTGTGTGTGTGTGTTTTGTGCTATGTTCTTTGTTACACGTTCCCGGAAATGTCACACACCCATTCCAGTTACGCTTCTTAAGGAGACTTTTAACCTACCACTTTGTTTCATACTGAGGACTGCATGATTTACATGTCCTGTTGTAACAGTTTAGTCACGTGTTCAGCCACTGGATCTTATGAACATATTTAGTAATGCTTGGACTTTGGACAACGTCCTGTGACGTCACTCGACGCCAAATTTGTGATGCTATATAATCATGAGGTTTGGAAGCCCCGGAGTACATACTAGATCATTACTTGCTGCGGGAAGTGCTGTCCGAATACGTCAACAACATTTCTTTGTGATTGAATTCTCTCTACAAGCTGAACTTCTAAATTATTCAACAGTGCGCTTCTTCATTTATCGCCGCAGTGCACTCCATCAGTTACTTTTGTTATCACATTTCAACAAGCTACTTTAAATCAACTATTCTTCCCTTCAAGAGTTGTGATTGGATCCCTGAATACCAAATCTTACGCGTCCAGCATGAGCCTCAAACCACTTTCACTCAGTAACCATCCGGTCGGTCAACACCGGCGTACCTGATCTTCTCCATCCTTCTCCAGCCCCACATTTCAAAATTCTAAGGTATTTCTGACTTACTTTCAAGGATCCAATTTTGGCACAATACTAAGATATGCTCCAACTGTAGTACTTTAATAGTTTCTTCCTTAAATTTAAGTCCAATTTGATAATGAAAAGAATCGTCTTTCTGTTTCATGCTGCCTTCGCTATAACAATTCTGGATTTAATTTTATGTGCACATTCTACCCAAACAGTTGAAATATTTCACATTCTCCAGTTGTTTTCGATTTGTCATAATATGTACTGGTTATAGTGGAGGACTTTGAATTCCGGTGCAGGTCGGCCGGAGGTAAAATTCTGTGTACCGCACATGTCAACTGAACAGCACTGTGATTTCACAGTCTCGCGTCAAACTGCACACATAAAACAGATAAAGAGACACAAAGCACAGAACTTCCTGATGATCTGGACGTCATCGAATGTCTCAGTGCAAACACGACCAAAACCTTTGTAGAGTGGATTTAATTCAGTCTCCAGACGTACAAGCGGACAGTGGAGAACCTACTCTAGTTGACCCGTTCATCACAAATTGCGTGGATTAGGAAACTGAAAATGAGGCTCACCAGAAAACCAAAAGAATAGCATTGGAAGGAGTCAACCGTTGGTCCGTCTGTTTTCGACGGTACGGATATAACTGTGAAAGATCTGTCAAGGTCAGTGTTTTGGGGAACACACTCGTTCGATGAACCATGAAGGTAAAACGGGGCCGACCGCGCAAAACTGACTGCACAGAAATTTTACCCATATAACAAGTGAAAGCGGTGTGACGCACCGCAAACACACAGCACAATAACAACGTAATCGTCTTCAAACACCTGATTAACATGACGTCGGACTATGTACCTGGCGCCACAGACAGCGTCGTTAAATAGGCCTACATCATACATAAACAATGACGTACTAGCAATGTCTGTTCCTGGTGTTACGTCAATAATGTTAGTGTGGTATAACTGTCTTTGTAAAGAAGTACTAGATAAGTAGGCTTAACGATTCTGCGTTAAATTATCAGAATATAACCTCGCAGTTACTCATCGCCCCCAAACTTTATTAATCTTCTAGAGTAATCAGCACTAACACATAGTGCGTAGACATGCTTGTGATCTGTAACCTTGCCAAGTTCCACTTGCTAGCTCTACCGGTACAGTGCCTATCGCCATTCCAACCGAATGATACACAGAACGTTGACACAAACTCGGACTTGTTATTCCATATTATACAGAAATATTAACTTCAAATGACACATAGGTCTATCCTTTGTTTAGGAGCCCTACTCTGCACCATCACGCCACGTACAGTAACTTACACTAGTTTTTGTGCTGTAATGCATGGCATTATTTAGTCACTTCCTATAGCCCGATGACCTAAATTACCATTGGCTCATTTCGACACCCCTCCCCCCCTGCCGTAACATATTGGGTGCTTACTACACTCATTCCCACGCCATTTTCCGTGTTTCTCATTGGCCACATTCGTTTCATTCCGCCTACAGAATCGACCCAGTTTTTCCTCCACTTACACTACAGCTTTCGCATTCAGTCTCAAAGAATTTCAAGCGGCAAGCAACTAGCACCCAGCCCCTCTCACCCGGCCTTTAACTCATCCTTAACAGACTTAATAACCCCCCCCCCCCCGGAACTCTTGAACCGAGAAACCCCCCCACCCCCCGCTAACCCAAGGCACTCAACATTCCCTCAGCCACAGTAGGCACAACACTCGTGGTATACACAACACGAGACACTACAGGCAGTTACACTGCGAGGTTCTGCGAAAGAAAACTACCAAAATCCTTACTGCAACGTACACCACCGCTACTGTGAGTACGTTATAGCTTTCGCCCGAACACATATCCACCACACACACGTACCAGCATTTTACATATATAGTATTCCCCACAGGTAGCAGTGAACCAGAACACACCTGCACCGGATGCTAACGTCCCGTACATAATTATTCTCCTCACACTGCCAAAACCCGCTCCGAACAAACTACTTCACCTACTGAGGTACAAATCACGCTCAGCCTCTTCACTCCAGCTCATCCGCAAAATAGCCGCACACGCGCCAACTAACTCTAAGACCTGACAGGCTGAGGATACTCGATCTAAACGAATACTTCCACATTCATACATACAGCCAGCCTGAAACGTCCATGTAGCCGCCACGGACGTACCAACGCCACGAACACGCTCGGGATACCCCAAGCTTCCCACTGAGCACTACTATACCCACTGGGATTTTTCACAGCAGTAGAAGTGTACAACATACATATGTACTTAAAACAAAGGCACTTTACTCATAAGAGCTCACTTACAACAAGTATATATATACTTTATTTTCCATCCACTTTACCTGTCGAATATATTATTAGTTTCAATATAGATAACCGCAAGAGAACGGGATCTCATTGAAAGCCCAAAATATGCACAACAACTAATGTTTTTATACTGTATATTTTCTCATAACATATTTTTGTGACCTGAAGATGGCCCACAGTGGCCGAAACATGTCGTCAGCCTAATAAATAGGATACAACGACAGTGTTTTGACGTACCCAACCGCTCCTAATTTGCTTTTCATTTATATTTCGTCACCAAAAATATGGAAGCCGAAAGTTTCCGGAAAATTCGGCATTCATCTATGTGATGTTTAACGATGTCTTAACAGAGAATATCGTCGTCTTGCGAAAATAATCAC
>Ga0131853_10010836_pt1 | contig 16666 bp, 3 predicted proteins | sample TergutLab28metaG_FD_92764 | JGI IMG/M metagenome (GOLD analysis project Ga0131853, IMG submission 92764) | Labiotermes labralis P1 segment gut microbial communities from Petit-Saut dam, French Guiana - Lab288 P1 (version 2) (version 2) | ecosystem: Host-associated > Arthropoda: Insects >...
AAAACCTGAAACATTTCTGGTCCAGTCGCTTCAATCTGAAGGATGATGTTTTTCGAATACTGAATACACCAAACAAAAATTTTCAAAAAAATAAGTTAGAATTTGGACTTTGTGGAAAGAGGGATTTGGATACAAGGACAAAATTTCTACCTCTTTCAACACAAAATAGTAGTTTGTAAACTGTGACACTCAAACAAACCTTTGAAACGAAAAAAAAAATTTGTGTTACCTACAAAGAGATTGGTAGATGATGATGATGATGATAATAGTAATAATAATAATAAGAGGCTCATTATTTATATTTTGTGAGAATGTGCCCTGGAGACATTTTAATGACGACTGTTTTCCGAGTCAGGATTTTGAAACGAATTATGAAGTTGTTGGTTTTTTAAAAGCAAAGTGTTCTTGTTTGCGACAAATAAAATTCCTCTTCGCGGACGTCTTTCTTTGGAAATAATCGCGTGGTTAGTTAGGAAACTAATTAAGGGATGTTTAGAAAAATCTGTTTCCATTTCCTCTCAATTATAGTAATAAAATTTAAAGGGAAAAATGCGTAACATAACTACAAAATTGTATATTCTGTGGGAATATCTAATAGACAAATTACCGCATATTTCCTGTACAAAATTTGCAAATTATTGATGCATTAAAAATCACTAGATAAAAAATAAAAAATAAAAAAATAATTAAAATTCCAAACTAAATTTCAAATTATTTGATTCATTCAGCGGTAAATTACTTCGAACACAAAATCTGTATGACGCTACACTGTGAATCGACATGTATTGTACATTTTTATCGTTTTCACGTTTCAGATAAAAACACATTTTAAAATCCTGCGGTAAACCTAAAAAAAAACTTAGTGACAATCCGGTTGTGCGATATTGTAAACAATTACCTTACCAACATGCCGCTGAATTGAGGGAAATTGATTTTGCCAACTGCGAAGCAGACACTTTCAGTGTGTTTTATGTACGATGTTTGCCAACCGTTTTAGCATATGAAGTACAAAATCCATGCTATTTTATTCATATCCAGTTTCCAGTACAGAAAATTGTACATTAATAAATACTCAAATCTTTAAAATTCAGGTGTACAGTGTAAGGGGAAATTCGTATTAAAACAAGAAGAACTGCCTAATTATATCGGACAGAAGAAGGATATTTGTTCACATCAGTTAAACGTTACAGTAACCCTTCATCGACATGCTACTTCTGATGATAGGAAATATTTCTTAGATGCCCGACTTAATTTGAAATTTATGTGTAAAACTTCTTACTCACATTCCTCATATCCCAGCAACTACGTGATTAGGATAAATTCTTTACTTTTTGGCGTTTAAATATGTAACTTACATGTCTTATGAAAGGAACTTACTGTGAAGGACACAGTGGACGTTTACACCTTAAGAAAGGTTCTTAATGCCCTCAAAACAGCCTATAAGAATTATCCATTATTATATATTGTGCTCAGATGCTACCAGTACTATAATTCCAATAAAGAGTGGCATTATTTTTTATTCATTCATTTATTTGTTGTTTATTGACAATCCCGTATCTCGAAATATATATCGTCAAATGACTGGATAACACTAAATAATTAATCAGAAGTGATAAGCAAGGAATTGATCATGGCGGAACTTACGGTATTGCAACAGAAGTTGCTGAAATGTATTGAAAAACTCCACGATCAAGCTCAGAACGTAGATTTTACTTGCCAGGTTATTAGTCATACATATATATTACATATGTGTGTGTGTGTGTGTGTGTGTGTGTGTGTGTGTGTGATAGCGATTTCGGAACAATGACTTGCTAAGGAATAGACCGATCCAATCCCGGTGGGAGCGAGATTTTCTACAACTCTCCAGAGAGCCCATGAAGCCCACACACCTCCTGTAAAATTGGTAGTGGTTTTCGTACTTGGGATTAAAGCGGCCGGGGAGTAGGGTTGACACCCACCCCGTAGAGAGTCGAGGTTAAAGACAGAGTACAATTAAAATTCTACTCCTCTTCTGGACCACCATGGCCTGTTCTGAGCTAAACTTTACCTCTTATATATATAGTAAACGGAAAAAAATATAAGACTGGTTCCCAGTCCAGCCTGGAAAATTTTGGGGAATATGTAATAATGTGTATGGCTTTCGGTGTGAGTCCCTCACCCACTGGAGTGAGCGTGGAACCTAGCGTTTAGGACGCAACCAATAGGGGATGACGTAGGATTCAAAACACCATAAAAAGGGAAAAGGGGAATTTTACAGAGGCAAAACAGAGTTTGGGTTGTTTGGGAGTTAGCTGCAATCGGGCTGAGGGAGAGGGTGAGAACGATGGATAAACGATCTGTGCCGTCGCCTGTACAGTGACGGTTTTGAAAAGAATAAACTCCCAAATCTGGAACCTGTGTAAGTGTGATTGTATTATTGTACATTCTTGACAACCAACAATTTTTTTCCTGAACACACCACTATGGTACCTAAGACTGTCTCATAAACACACTTAGCCGATGGCAGGTAATATATATATATATATATATATATATATAGATGGATAGATAGATAGATGCGTACATACATACATACACACACACACACACACACACACACACAGTGAGGTAAGCTACAATGAACGAAAGCTACAACAAACGAATTCTACAAGGAACACTTTTTGTCAATAAAATCAGGATATTACAACGAACACAGGTGCTACAACGAACGGAAATACTATCGGCCGACTTAGCATGCTCGTGCGCATGACGTGTTCGATTATAGTTTTCACTAGGGAGAGATTATTTATACTTTTCATGTGCGTTAGACTGTTTATGTTTTTTATTATGGAAAGTTTTTCATAGTTTTCGCTAAGGAAATTTCGTGTATCTTTTAAAATTTACATGTACACTGTATAATGAATAAATAAATTAATGTTATATTACTTTTAAAATTATATTTTTTATGGTAACTCTGCTCTAGGCTGTGGGCCTGGAACGGTTTACACCTCAATACATATTCCAATGTATGCTAGAACGAACAAATGGTATAACGAACGAGGTTCTAGAAACAATTACGTTCGTTCTAGCATTCCCACTGTATATATATATATGTGTGTGTGTGTATGTGTGTGTATGTGTGTGTTTCTTGTGCCTTTCTCTGTGTGTGATGGAACAAGAAGTACAAAAGAAAGGAACACACACACACACACACACACACACACATATATATATATATATATAAACTGTAATATTTTACAGCGAGTTGTATAGTGAAGAATACTGACTAAAAGAGACCATTTGGAAGGCCTAGGCTTTAGGTCGAAGGATAATATTTAAAAAAAATATTAAATAAATAGGACAGGGTGCTGTGGATATGATTATCTCAGGACAGACACAACTGGCAGCCAATTGTGAACAGGAAACAAATTTCCGTATGCCATGATGTGAAAGGAATTTTTTACATATTTAAACGACTGCCGGGTTTTTAAGAAGGACTCTGCTTCCTGGAGTTAGTTAATCAGTCAGTCTGACTGTTAGATGCTGATAAGTTGAGAGTAAGGCTCCAGTGATTCAACATTTCAGAGTGTACGAGTATGACCTAACACACACACACACACACACACACACACACATATATATATATATATATATATATATACGCTTTCCGTGACTGTGAAGGTTTACATTATGGTCCTCTATGGCTTTGACACGTGATATGTCGATTTTCAGAAGCTTCAGAAGAATTTAAAATGCCTCCATTTTCAGTACATAAACGATATAGCTAGTTGCGTTTTAAAGTAGGTATTGGCTAAAATACTACGCTGATTTTTTGTTACTCATACACTGCATTTTTATACATTCAACATAATAACCAACAAATTCCCTCTATAAAATTCCATAAAATTCAAATCATGAAACATAAGTCCTGATGGGTATCAACTCCTACATACATGTTTTTTGGGCAGCTGAGTGCAATCTTCAGAAAGTCCATTAAAACAAAGGGACGCAAGTCCAACCTGGATCGGGGTGTTGGACTTGTGTTCCTTTGTTTTAATACTCTCTCTGAAGATAGCACTCCGATGCTGAAACACGTAGAAGTTGTTACCAAGAATAACATTTTATAATCTATATTTTATTGTATATTATGGAGGGCGTTTTTGGTTGACATGCTGAAAGAATAGGCTGTAATAAATCAGATCACAATCCAAACAACAAAACACTGAACAATTAATAAGATCAGAAGCTGTTTCTTGCAACGCAGAGCTACGTCCGCTTTCCAACTTGCCTGTTCATCAACCAGTCGAATTAAACGTGTTCATATGTCCCTAAACACTGCGAGTAACCGTAAGTAACATGCGCAGTTAATAAATGCAACAAATAAAGCTAATCACTGACACTGTTATTAACCCAATGCCGCGCTATTTTATTTATGGTATTGAAACATTTCCTGCTGTACCACCGCTCCAGGCCCTTGTTTTGCAATGGTATTTAAATAAAATGAAACCTAACACATAATGTTTGATATACAGTGTGTCTTAGGCGGAAAGGTCGATATTATGGGAGGTCATAGTATCGGTCATTCCAAACAAAAATGTTTATGTGAACATGTGTCCCATACTGAACGGTTTCTGAGATAGAACTATTTGAATGTACAACAGCAAATCTGTTGATAAGAAAGAGATATTACGTGTACGTACTGTTTCTAACACCGGTATTGGTACAGTTTATAATAAATGTTCGAAAATTCCACCGTCAACATCAATGCACTCTGCAACTCGTGTGGAGACGTGGCGTGTTGTTCGTCTGAGTGCGTCTTGACTTTCCTTCATGCAGGCGATAACATCCAGTACGTTAACGAGCAGTTCGTCTCGTGTACTCACTTCTTTCTGTACACTTTACTTTTTATCAAACCCCATAAACAAAAATCTAATGGGGTTAAGTCTGGAGATCTTGGTGGCCAGTTAATGGTACAGCCACGACCGATCCACCTATTAGGGAAAGTGTCATTGAGATGTTGCATTATATGTCGAGTATCTATGTTGGAAACCGTTCGGAATAGGACACAAGTTAATATAAACATTTTTTCTTGGAATGACCGATACTACGACCTCCCAGAATATTGACCTTTCCTCCTGGAACACCCTGTGTATCTCCTTACATCTGCATTTCTGTAATAGAAATTACACTGTGCATGAAATTAAAAAAGAATAGTATATTCTTTTGCGAAAAAGACCATTTTTTAAGTAATTTTAGGCATTCTTGAATAAGAAAATGGACACCTTTTTGGACATGACGTCCATGATGCTGTATCAGTGACTAAACCTTTAATCGAATTTTCATGAAACTGCGAAAGAACTACTTTACGAGAACGTAAATGGCACATGATATTTGTACTTCACATATGAGTGTTTATTGGGCAACTTAATTGAAACTCAATTTATAGTGTCGCGTAAATAGGATATGATATGACTCACGTTTCTTGTGTTCGTAAACACGAATTGATGTTTAATTTCCACATTTATCTTCCGATTTTATTGAAATTTATGATAGAGATCTGCACAAAATTATGTTGACAGTTTGTGAGTCTTGGGTAAATGCGTTTTGGAAAGGCCGTAATTTGCTTACCAACGTAAGTAAAATTACAGCTAGTCTTAAATACCTGTTGGTGAAATCTTCGTACCACGTCAAGGAATACAACACTGGCAATGATGTTTCTGTTAAAACAGTCTGCAATCTAGTGTATTACACGAAAACTAATACATTAATTTATTTCTCTGTCGTTACAAATAAAAGACCCGTCTCTCTCATGACGTTTTAGTATCAAACGTTTCTTCATTAATGAGGACAAGACTTGTCAAATTGTACTTGCATGTCACTTTAAATTAACATTATTAGCTATGAAACTTAGCCTACGTGTTCATAATTATTTCAATGTGCAGGGGTCAACGAAAGAAAAGGAAAACACAGCGCATCATTTTGTCGGTAATGAGCAATGTCAAAGTGCTTTGTACTTGCAACAAATGAGCAGTAAGATTATTCGGACAGGTACATAAAATTGAAAAGAGCGCCATCGGTCTATTTTAATACTTCGACTTTACAATATCGAGAAACATGTCCGCTCTGACAGATATCATACTGTTCATATTTATCCATTGTAGATATTTATATCCTATACAGCTGATGTCTAGGAGGAAGAAAAAACCATTAATATCCGCCACAGAGGAAAGCTAAGCTGCAGAAATTTTAAATATCCACTGCAGTACACGTAACTTATCTCAAGTATATCTGATCAGCTTCAACTGCACCGGAATTATGTTCAGTAAAGATCGTAAATTTATGCTAAAATGGAAGAAATTATTAACATTTAACACAGTAGAAGTGTACCTAGCGCAGATTATCAATATTCGCTGCAGTGGATGTCCATCCAGTAAAGATCCAGTACGGGTTTTTCACATTTATTAAAGTATACAGCGTTCTAGTACACATTATGAACATCTAATAGAATGTTGGTTCATAACGTACAAATTATGGATATCCACTACACTTTGTGTCCATTCAGGCTACAGCACGATCCTCCATTAAAGTGAAATGCATCTGGTGCTGCTTGAGCCTTCCTATCTGAAAAGCATTCCACATTTTTCATCACAGGCTATCCTGTTCCAAGAGTGATCTCCAATTTTTCAGTACATTTTCCATTGTATTGTGTTTATATCACCTGAATTAGGCTTCGAGAGGCAGGCTCATTCTACTTCTGTCCATCAATCACAATAAAATGCGAAGTTCATCAGTGATTTGTGTGATTTTCTCGGACGTAAGAGTGCATGCATTTGTTATCCTGCATTCATGGCCGTTTCCATCCTGTGAGGGCTAAAGTTCTAGGCTTTGTTTTCTTTTGCAAGAAAGTCCTATTTCACCAGCTCAATACAATTTTATGAGGTTTCTTGTATGTTTTAGTATTTTTAATGAAAAATGATTTTAAAAAGTATTTTTATTAATATATAAGTCTAACTGATGCACAGAAATTATAAACTTTCTCTCATTTATTTTCGAACTCTTCAATTGAAGGTTAAAGAAATCAAACAAATGCAACACTATGCAGAAATTTATTTGCTGCTAAATTACTCTAAATATTTCGGGCGTCCATCGCGCCCATCATCAGGAGTACATAAAACTGTAGTTGCAGCCTCTGGTACAGATCATACTATCTGGAGAGCAAGCTTCTTCAAACGTGACCAAATAAGGACTGGAAGCATCTTGGTGAATTTCTTCAACCTATAATTACGATGCGCGGGACTACAAATATAAAATTCTTCAATTTAAATTTACAACTAAATACAAAAGAATCAAATACGCATACAAGCAGGCCTGCAAGTGTTTTAGTATTCAATTCCGCCTTGCAGGAAGTTCACGATCGACAATTTATACATATGAGTAGACGTCATCATTTTTGTGCGAAGGAGAGATAAAGCCGTCGTGCAGTTACTGCACCATCTTTCGCCACGTGATGGGCAGTAATAATGAACATTAAGTTCTGTACTTCACATGACGACAACACACGTTACACATTAATGGAAATCATTCTTTATGTACGTCTTGGACTATCGTTTGTCTTAGAACAAAATACCCTAAACGATATTTGGGGGGTTTGCCACAGTCCTTTCAGGAAATGTAGGGATAGCGTATCAAAATTAAACAAAGCCTCTTCCTTACACAGTCTGATCGATTCGTAACTGACCAATCACCAAATAAACCGAAGCATAGGCACTAACTCTGACCTGAATATTACAACAAATTACTTAAGGAGAGTTAATAAGAGACATCAGATGTGTAATTTTTCAATAATTTTTCAATTAGAGATAAAATTTCCCAAATTTCAGAAGGCATACAAGGTAAGCTCATTATCAAAATATATGAAAAATTAATTGTGATATATGGCACTTGAAATGATTTATATTTTCTTGTTTCTTATGCTTTAAATTAGGGACCAAAGGAGGGATGTGAGATAGTGATGATGATGATGACCCAACAAAACAGGTAACCCTTAAATGAATGGATGAATGATGAATATTTTTTCTTAACAAAAATTAATAAGCTTTGAAATTTTTTTTATTTGCTTATAAGCATTTATCATCTTTCCAATGTCTTATTTTCTCTACTTTCCGCAAAGACGTGTTTTTCCTTCTATGTTTCATTTTACGAGATTCGTCTGCAGTTTTAAATAATTTAATGGCCACATAAATAAATCCATCATTTTCCATTACTGTTAATGACACTCTCCAATTCCAATCAATCAATTGGAAAAGGACTATTGCTCTATTTTCTTCATTATGTTTTCTCCAGAATAAGAGGCTTTTTGACACTTATCTAACAGAAGAATTAAAATATTACCTACTTACCATTTATTCTAGCGAGACACACTCATGAAAATATTTGATACTACATAAATATGCCCAAAAGAATAATTTTGCAAAGAGAAAATAAAATGTTATTTCTTAAGAGTCACGATGATATTTCCTTTTATATAAGACATTTATAAACAACGTGTATCTGCCATCCAGTTTTAAAAAATAGTTCAAAATATACGCATCTGAATATTTGTTTCCAGCAGTCCCATCACCTTAAATTTTAAAGAGAGAAGTAGGGCGAGGGAAGATTTTTCGGACTCGCGGATTGATAGGGTAAAATACAGCATTTGAATTATTTAAATAACATACATTTACTCATTTTGTACTCCTCGGTAAAGCAGTGACTTCATCTCAAAAGAAAATCTGACTAATAATCAACACAGAAATAAAATTTCTTACTCCTAAAAATGATTATTTTGTGAGCAGCTCGGGTCCAAATGCGGTTACAATCAAAACATGGACCAATTTACACAACAGTTACACGCGTACGCATATGACGACTAGAAAAACACAAAGTATTTTGAAATCTTTAGCATATAAACTTTAACTTTTTAAAGCCTAACGGTTACGTGATGCACCAACAGTTTAACATTCAGCAACTGTACGTTCTGCCCACACCGTGTTTATGTGTTTTGTATTTATCTGAGAACAAACATCGACTTGTGCCACTTACATACTAAGTTGATTGGTTCTTGTAACCGAGATGGAAAGTGTTTACAGCGCGGTACGGACTGGGTTTTTAAATAAAGCGATCTGCGCTTCATCTTTAAAGGGTTAATGCAATACAAATGTGACAATTTAAATTAAAATTGGACAACATAGGGGACTTTTACATAAAGATGTGATATATTTTTACACAAATTGAGAGTAGGATTAATTCATGCTGTAAAATTTAAAACCTTTAGGGAAGGGACAAAAGTGTCAAAACGGATGTAGGAAAACTTCCAATATAAATTTCAATTTTAGGCAAGGGGTGCATATGTAGTTAGCAGTATGCTTTAGTGTTCAAAGGCTTTCAGTGAGGAAAGAAATATGAAGTCTAAAGTTATATGTTACGTTTGAATTAATTTTATGTAAAAACAGTTCTTATTGGTCATAAACAAACTTTACTTTCCTCATTTCACCTCTGAACTGGATAGAAATCTATGAGCCCTTTATAAAACGGAAGAGAAAAGAGAAATATCTAAAATACATATAATGTAAGCTGAAGGTTGGTGATTTTAGTATGATCACATAGTTTTAATAAAATAAATATTAGGGAAGAAATCTCTTTCATAGGAATGAGAATTTTAATTTTTCACCACCGACCTTACGCCTACCTTTGCCTGATGACAATCCGTAGATTCGAAAGGGGTAGTGATTTTATAAAAACAAATTTTGTGTGTTGGCTTCACAACTCTTGGTACGAGTAGTAGTTTGTCAGCAAAACCATAACAGATGTCAGCAGATGTTGCTGACTCAACTATTTTTTACCAGAAAAGTAATTCACGTAGGACCATTATATGCTATTTCCTGATTGTAATGAGTTACTGATCGTTATCTTTTTCATCATTCTATTTACTTAAAGGATTAAGAAATTTCACAACATATTATCTGCATAATCCGTGTCCTGGCCGACTTTTAAAATGCCGTTCAGAAGTGTTACAGCCATAGCGACATTTTTGGTCGAAATGATATAAAGTTGTGGCTTTGTGTCGTAGGAAACACTACCATAACCTGCTTTGAAATATTGGTAGTAAGGCAGATCATGTTGATAATGATGATGATGATGATGGTGTTACTATTGCTCTTGGTGTTGGTGGTGGTGGTGGTGGTAGTAGTAGTAGTAGTAGTAGTAGTAGTATTGGTGTTGGTGGTGGTGGTAGTAGTAGTAGTGTTGGTGGTGTTGTTGGTAATGGTTTTGATGGTGGTGGTGGTGGTGGTGGTGTTGGAGATGGTATTGATGGTGATGGTGGTGGTGGTTGTGGTGTTGGCGGTAGTGGTGGTGACGTTCTTTTTTGTTGCACACCTAACTCGAGAAAGCGGTGGAGATGGACACTAATAGTGAGTTGCACATTTTCTGCTCTTCCGTTCACTCCTCGCTCCCTGAAGTACAGAAAACCCACAGGAAATACTAAAATGTATAACAGGTGTTGTAATGTAGTATTTGGTAGAAAACATAATAACACACGTAGCTGTTATGAAGGCAGTGTGAAACCTGCATAGCTTAATATGTACTATTATTTACATACGTTCATCACCTACTGCATTTACCTGTACAGAAATTCTGTAAATTAATTTCATGTCTAGGAATATTAAGCGAACTCTTATACCCAACTGTGTTTCACTGCAAGTAAATGAGCACTGTCAGTAGACTGCTGCGTATAGTACAAAACGGCTCTGCCAAGAATATTTCTTGTGTTACTCGTATTTTCTGAGCATATTAAAAGTTTTAGCTCTGTGTTTAACAGGTACATAAACTTGCAACTTTGCAAGAAAGAGAGTTCTGAGAAACTATATTCAGACTGACAAAAAAATCCTGTTTTCTTTTACACCGCAGGAGTGATGAAGGGAAGAGTAAGTACAGCAAACCGTTTCCCTGTCGACCTGTGTTAGAATTTTAGTGTTTCACAGATCAGTAACTTTGTTATAGAAGAGTTACCTCTCCTTTTCGTTTTTTTATACGTGACGGAAGTAAGTAATTTTCCCCAACCCAGCTCTATATTATCGAAATATTCTGCGGAACTATTTTACATTTGAAATAAGTAATCTTAATACTGAAACTGCAATTTCATTTGTTTGTATCTCATAAATATCCTCTTTGCTTCACAGTTCTGTTAAAGACTTATAGCATAAAATCTTCTGTATGCGTGGGCGGAAATTTTGGGTACTGTTCTACTGTCCAGTCGGTTCTCTGTATATCGACGAATAACTTCGACAACTCTTTCTTAAATTTGCTGTTTCTCGCACACGCACTTTCTAGAGAATGACGGCCATGTATTGTCTATTATAGCTCTCCGTGTCGTCACGATCATGTCTAATGCACGTCGTTTCCCCTCATATCTTCAAAGTAACACTGAGTTTTTAGACATTTTTTAGATCCGAAGTTTAACGTACGACAAAAGACGATAAAACTTCCTCGAATTATCAGCCGCCTCAGGGTCCAAACCCAATGAATGGGACAGAGCCAATATACTACTGATACATGAGATATAAATTGAGAGAACGCAGTAAGAAATCCACGGAGAAAAGTCCGAAGATAAGAGAGGATAACAGTGTATCAAGATTTAATATCTGTGCCCTTTTTATTTTCTTCCTAGCCCACTCTGACTAATGACAACAAACCCAAAATGCGTATGGCTAGCAAAGGCTATCAGTACAAACGTCTATTCACCCAAGGCTGAAGGGTTAGAAGGAAATCAGGCGAGCGCACTGAGGGAGACGCTCAACATTACGAGTGACAAGCGGGAAAGTGAAAAAAATGTTACATTTTAATGCAATATCAACATGCCAGGTAAGCCGCATGTGCGTGCTTGTTTTTTTTGTGCGTGCGTGTGTGAGAGTTGGCAAGCATTCGTCCAGAAGTAACACAGTAACACAGGTGACATCCCTCACCTACCTCTTTGGGTAGTGTCTGAAATATTTCATTCTGAATATCAAAGCAATGTGTCTTACACTTCTTAATATTTTGGAAGTCTCTGGAGTAATAGACAAAATTTCTTCTGCTTTTCCTCAGTCGCTGCACGCAAGTACTGAAAAATTTCCTTATAATAAAAGACGAATTTGTTAATCCTTTCCCATAAAAATCCAAAAATTGTTATATCACTTGGATGCTATAACAAAATATGTACTCAACGAAGCCTTTCTCGTAAACATAAAACATTGAAATATGTCAATTCATTGCCGACGTCCAACTTGGGTTTAATGCAAGGACCAAATTGCTACTTAACGTTTTAGTGACTAAATAATAGAAAGTGAAAATACTTTACTGTACAAAGCTTACAAGGTCTGTGAAAGGATATTTCTTTCGCTAAGTTTTTCAGAAATTGTTATTTTGTCCTTCTGGAAAAAGTATCACGTAAATCGCGCCACTTAGGAGACGTGCGGTGCATCTGTGCAACAATACTGACAACAGAGAACAGAAGTACACCAAGACAAGTTTGACCCCCGCTGCTTAGTCCACTACAAACCCCACGAAAACTCCCTGAGATCGAAATCGGCCCTCCTTGGTTAAAGGGTGACCTGCTAAACCATGATAATTTGTTTAAAAACTAAAATAAATCTAAATCAAATTTCTTATATAATTCGAGTTTAAACATAACAGTAAATAATATTCCCTTTGCAAACACCAACTCTTGCAGTATGTTTAAGAAAATAATGAATATTTGTTTTGAGTATTATCCGAAACAGTGTGGGCAAATTCAGAATCTTTTAATATCAAATACAGTTACACATAGTAACCAACAAACTTCGAAAGAATTATAGTCGCTTTCTGAAATTTATGTGACATACAAAGGCAAAAGTTTTCATGTTTCTGGTAATTAATTAATTAAAGAAAACGGAAGAAAAATACCTTTTGAATGTTTCAAGGTGACACTGTTCCACATTTCACTGACTACACAAAAAAACTTGTACCCTGAACGTCTGACTCAGTAACACATTCCAGGACGCGTCCTCCAGAAACCAAGTAGAATTTTTATCTTCTACAACATGTAATTCAGCCTGTTTATGAAGGTAACATCTATCTGTAACCTTCATATCCTACCACAAACTCGCATATTAAGTAAGTCTGCAGAATATAGCCGTGCTTAGTGAAACCTTTTATCAGTTTCGACACGGTCACAACGCGACTTATATCGGTTTATCGAAGTCACAAATTGACACACGTTATTACTGGGCTGACCCACACGGATATCTCCTTAGATGCAACTCTTACGCTTAAGCTCCATGTCAGCTTACAGCAGGAGGGCTTACGAACGCAGGAAGCTAACAGACAATTTGGCCTGGTTCCCTCAGGAGTTTTCGATTGAAAAGCCGCGTCAAAGATTTTCTCTTGTTCAAAAGGAAGATTGTCCACTTTCCCCTTCCTTCAAAACAGTTTGTAAGCCTTTCAGAATTTATGACATCTTGCTATAAGCAGAAGGCGCACAGACTAAACATGGTTTTGTCTCTAAAAAATAAGAAGTTTAGGGCATCCTATGCCAAATGGCCTTAGTATATATTTTATTCATCTTCCTTTCCGTCCCATCGCCTTTTATTAAATATCTACGCTATTAATGACAGAATAATCTCCAAAAATTGGGGAACCGCGGTGGCACAGTGGTTCAGGTGCTGTGCTACATATCGGAAGGTCGCTGGTTCGATCCCAGTTGGTGCCATTGGGATATTTCATTGACATAAAATCCTTCCGATCCTACTCTGGCCCTGGGGTCGACTCAGACTCTAACAGAAATGAGTACGAGGAGCATTTCCTGGGGGTAAAGGCGGCCGGTGCGTAAGGCTGACAACCTTACCACCATTCTGCGCCCTTGTCATGAAATCTGGGAAATTTAACTTCCTGGAACCCGCTGGACCACTCCAGGCCTGTAACGGGACTGCTTTACCTTCTTTTTACTGTCCAAAAATTACTGTAATTAAAACGTGTTACGGAACGGCCTGCGTGAAAGTGAAATGTATTCAAATGTGAGGGTGTTCGGTCGAGTGAAGAAATATATTACGATGACGATGAAATTTTTGGATACTTGAAGAAGAAGAGTATGGTGCCTAGAAAAAAAACTGCCATACTTTCAAAGAAACTTCTAAATTAATTATAACCCCCGATACTATGAATCTTTTAGCCACCCTGGAACTTCCAGAGCCTTAATATTCATAATCAACCTAGGACTTTGAATTTAGATATGTACCTCTTGAAACGTACTAGCATCAGGGCAACAGCGGTAAACATGTTAGTTGTACTACCTGGCCGACACGAGATCCTAATTTATCCGAAGAAAAGTGTTTTAGGAAAATAAAAGGAACACATTTTGAATCCCGTGAAACTGGACATTATCTAAAATGCCCGTTTACCTATACGGAAAGGCGAAGTAAATATAAAAAAAATATTACGTTTAGCATTGATTTTTATTACATTCATTTATGCTTTGGATGTCCCAGCATCAAATATCAGGTAACAAACAAAACCGTAAACAAGTAGAGACAGGGTTCCGTCGACACAACAGTACTTAACTCGCCCTTAGTGTTAATGTGATCAAGTCGCTTTAAAAAGTCAAGATTTTTCAATTTCACATTACGCTCAGAACGTATATTTCCATCATAGTGGATACATTTTAGAAATTAATATGCATTCAAACTGAAAGATAGTATCTTACAAACTCAGCTACTCGCCTTGAACTACAGAAGGGAAACTAACAGGAAAGCAGCTAAAAATCCTACAATTATTATTAGTGATTAACACAATTGCCCTTTTCTTTCCACACTAGAAGGGAATTTTAATATTAACAGCACCACACACATACACACACACACACAAGCAGCCACTCACATGTGCATAGGGTATATACGGAAAGTATTGTGTCGAATTCCGACAAAGACAATATTCGATTTACGTCAAGATTAACTGAACGGAACAATTTATTAAATTGGAGTGTCTGTGTATGGGTACAGATCGTAATTTCTCAAAGGTTTTGTTAATAAACACAAGACTCGGTTTCTACCGCAAAACTTTGTATTTAATGGACAGTTGCATTTCTCGCCACATGTTGAGTACAATTTAATTAAATATGTTCGTATCTGTTCCGGAGAAGGTGTGGGATTTAAAAACGGCACAGAACACCAGCGAGTTAATTTTACTGAAATTCTGACACACCTGCACAAAAAATCATGAACAAAATATGTTCTGTTTTCTTTCTTTCTTAGTCCCGAACTCTTTCCACCTACTCACTGTAATCGTAGAAGAGAATTTGTTTAGTCTTAACACGTTTCATCCTAACGTCCAGACTAATAAAATTTTATTTCAAAGAAATTTTATTTGCATGCACATTTAGGATTTACACTAAATGACTCTGAAAGAACTCAGACAGCACACGTGCAATAATCTAAATGTGACACAATCAATTTTTAAAAATGTTCTGTTTGGTAAAAAATTAACATTAATATAAAAAATTTACAATGTTATAATGATTGTTACAAATATCCATCATTCCTTGAGTGCATGCAGTCCCTCCTTTGTTCGCGTTTGATGTCAACCGGTGACAGTTTTCATTAGGGATAGTCGTAATAAACAGCTGAATATTTTGCTTCTATTTCTTTAAAATCTTTTGGTTGTTTTTGTACACACTATCCCTCAAAACCCCTAAAAGATACAAATCTATTGTTGTTAGATCCTAATAACGAAGAGGATATTTGTCCTTGTATAAAGGTTTGATGGTATTTGTAATATTGAAAAGAAACCGCGAGTATCTGCTATAAATTCTGCGCTGTTAATACTCACAACTATTTTGCTTGAATCCAGTTTAATTGCATCCATTTGGAAACAGCAATTAATATTTTCGTATAGGTTGCGTTGCCTTTTGAACGCACTGTATAATCCTGTCGCCTAGAGCGACTGTACGACAAGTAATTGTAGCGTTACAATGTAGTTTATGTATCACAAAGTGTCTGCTTTCACGAGCATATTCTGTAGATAATACAGGCATGAGCCTTCCCTTTACACAGGCGGAGTAATTCCCTTTGATCAGTGTCGGATGTTGAACGACAAGTGGCCAGCTGTAAGGAGACCGCCTGATAACTTGTCCTGCGTAATCTGATCAACACAGTGCATTCGTCTCTGGTCTTGCCCCATAGGTTCCTTTTCATGTTCAGAAATTTTCTGGAATTATTATGCCGCAAACTGTCAGTCGTGAATCTAATATACGATGCTAGTGGTTTCCAAAGCACGTTGCATGGAATCCCAGAGTTACGCCCGCGGCTTCAAGGTGTCCCACAATCAAAACTATTTTTTCAATGAGACTATTAATTATAGTTTTGATAATTTTTAATTGTGCTTCTTTTTTTCCTACCCAGATGTCTTCATAATTCGCGCTTTCTTTACTTTCTGTGTTGGTCACTAATACAAAGCTTTCCTATGTATATATAGGAAAGCTTTGTATTAGTGACCAACACAGAAAGTAAAGAAATATATATATGTATAGGAAAACTTTGTATTAGTGACCAACACAAAAAGTAAAGAAATATATATATATAGGAAAGCTTTGTATTAGTGACCAACTCAGAAAGTAAAGAAATATATATATATATATATA
>Ga0131853_10010838_pt1 | contig 16663 bp, 10 predicted proteins | sample TergutLab28metaG_FD_92764 | JGI IMG/M metagenome (GOLD analysis project Ga0131853, IMG submission 92764) | Labiotermes labralis P1 segment gut microbial communities from Petit-Saut dam, French Guiana - Lab288 P1 (version 2) (version 2) | ecosystem: Host-associated > Arthropoda: Insects >...
ACGCTTGTGAGTACGGTAATGAACCTTCGGGTTCCATGAAATGCGGGGAATTTCTTGACTAGCTGCAAACCAGTTAGCTTCTCAAGAAGGACTCTGCACCATGGAGTAAGTAAGTAAGTATAGTGGGACGGTATATGGTGGATTCTAAGACAGGTGCCAATGGCGAGATCTTGTGAACACGGTAGTTAAGTTCTGGGTCCGACAGAATTCATTGAGCGACTGTTGCCTTCTCAAGATGAATTCTTCGTTAGTTAAAAGAACATGGATATGGAGCAGGCTACAAACACTAGCCAGAGACCGACACTACATTCGCTTGCTGCAGAACGACAGCAGGGAAAGTATCTTTGAACGCACTTTGTTCCTTGGTAATGCATGTTCCGAATCTAATTTCACATTCAATGGAACCTAAGTGTTTGTCCTGTGATATGAAACTACGCCTGCCAATTATCTGACTTGTTCGTCGACCGTGTTACACTTTCTGTCCATAGACACTATCGCTAAGTACACTGCAGTTAGTTAACGCAATGCAGTACGGTGTCTTACCAACTCCGCACCGCAACATTTCATTTTCCTGTACTTCGAGAGCAAATAAACGCAACTCCAGTTTAGATAAAGTACACTCATCCCTGTGCCAAGAAGGCATATGGGGGAGGGAAGTTATAGCTCCACGCATTCTAAACCTCGACACTAGACACAGTTTTATAGTCAGCCTTACGTCCCGGCCGCTTTACTCTGGTAATTCCACTTTACATATCCCTAATACAGGGGTGCACAAATCCCGACGCCTGCCATGGCGAGTAAATCTTGTACGGTAGCACCTAATGTTTGTGTGTCCTCAGAATGGCACCTGCTTCACGTCACCATTTTTGCGCCTAATATTCCGAGATGCTCCCAATTTTTACAAAAATATGTACATCCCTGATCTAAGAATTATTATTATACTCACAATAAAAATCGATATATGTGGACACAAAGCAACAGATGGTATCAATGAAATCCGTAATTTATGACGCTCAAGGTTAGCAATTTGTCTACTGCATGTCTATTGCACAATGAAATGTGTATGACACAGCAGTAAATACCACTCATTGAACATCACGAAGACTGCATTCTGCCTATACAGTAGATGTATGCAACTGGTAATGTGGTCACAACACAATCACACTATCTCCCTGAACAGGAATAAATGTTGAAACTTTCAAATAATTCGAAAATCTGGCTCCAGATGGTTAAGAGATTTCGCCTAACAAGTGCCTGCCTATGATGAACAGTACTTCACAATGCTGCGGAAGAAATTCCTTCCACGCACACCAGCCTTCAGAAAAAGTTCAGCCGAACAAGGGACATGCTTCTCCTTACACGCGACTGCCTCCGTCGAGTTTAACAAGCTTATCTCCATTTGTTTATAAACTAGTATATAAGCTTCGTAGCCGATTACATCCAGAAACAGCCGTGAGCAATATACTACACTTCCACAGAACTGCAGTCCTGAAACCTTAAGCCTGCAGTTCATCTAAGTAACATTTAATAATTCAGTTCCTTCTTCTTCTGCGTCTTCCTCCTCTTCTGGCGCTGCAGTCCCAGGTGGATTTTGACCTCCTTGATGATTTTGCTCCACAGATCCCTATTCTGTGCCTTCCTCCATAAAGGGTAACCTGTTAGGCAACAATGGATTGGTATCCGAAATAACTAAACGTTAAAGACCAATCACTTATGATAAGCAGCTAAGAAAGCTTATATGGAAATACAGGATGTGGGGGCCTACTCCAAACTGAACTGTTATCTCCGGTTTATTTATTTATTGGGGGGGGGGGCACGTTGGCTTATATATCTCTGTTAAGGTGACTCCCCGAAGACGGCATGTAGGAGCTGATATATGTCATAAATGGTGTATCAGAGAGTGCATATGTGGGATGACACATAAACTGCCAGAAAATGCACGGTATGAATAACATAAATAACAGGTATCCCCGTATTTCTGTAATGCAGAAGGAAGTTCCAGGAAAAAATGAACAACGCCTAAGTGTCAGGACTGCTAAAAGACTGGAAAAAGTGCGGCATGAAGTGACTGGAGAAAGCTGCATGTCTTTTGGCACAAAATATTTTCATATTCAGATTCTAATCGGAGACTGCACATAACAGCGCACATAGTTTACAAGGCGAACTGGCTTGTTTTTGAATAAATCAACGCAACAAATTGATTTACCTTCAGTCAGGATCAAGCTAGTAATATGTTAACAAAAGGCATTCATAGCTTTAACCGAATTTAACAACTGCTATCTCGAACACCAGGTCACGACTGTCATGTTTTCGTTAAAACTGATTATAAATCTATAATCATGAACACATGAGAACCACTAGCATTACAAAATAAACGAGACACTCGCAACAAATCTTGCCCTTCGTATAACCGTCTTCTGGCATATTACGCCGTGTAGTTTGGTAGATATATTTAAAGACGTGTCTAGAAACCTGCTGTCTCCATAGCAAGGCAATTAAAACACCGGTACGTATCTACCATACTGAAGGGTGTCATATTCCACGACAGAACCGTGTCAGAAGTCTCAACGTCATCGAATAACCTTTCGCAGTCAAGTTACGATCTCACTGGTCATGCACTGCTAACAGCTACAAATTAGGAGGCGATCGTGATCAGATATTCCGGAATTCACTCTGAGACACTGAGGGAAACATCAAGTAACGATAGCCAGTAGCTCTTCTAAGATTCGATCCGGGCATATATCCTGTAATATACCAGGTAACGACGGTGTGATAAAACACCTGTCTAAATAAACGACTCTCAGTATCCTCATATTGTATAAAAAGACAAGTCTTGCTCTTCTGCAGTTTGTATTTTCGTCACGTACCTTTATAAGTAGGTACGAGTTTAAGCATGTGATACAAGCAGTTGAAGGTATGCTTGCAAGTACAGCAGCTACATTGGCAGAACCTCCCCCCCAATATATAAATAAATAAATATATATATATATATATATATATATATATTGCTTCTCCGCAGTACCACCTCTTAGTACCTAACAGTTATTCTACCATGTTTAATGTATTAGTATGCATTTAGCTGTCTTGAAAACTGTTGAAAGTTACTGAGCTTATGTACTGTTGACGAAGTTTGTTTTTAAATAATAATGGATTCCATGCTAGTGTTCTACTATACCTAAACATAAATAATTATAAATATATCTGTTATGTTCCGTGATTGTGTAGGATTTTATTCATTTTGCGTTTATTTAACGACACAAACGGCAGCACAGTCGGTCTGGACGCAGCAGCGAGGAAACAAAATCTCTGTTGATACAGGCTGCAGCCGGCGACGTTACTGATTTCTTTCCTCCACCTTGTTCCTTCGGGTGACAGCAAACACATTATTTGTTAAGTATATAAATCAAACGGCTGCGAACCTTACATAAAACGTCAAATCAGCATATTTACTGCGCCATTAAATCGAAAGCTTCTCATCTTTCTATGTAGTCCTATAGGATTGAAGGTTTTCAAAGCGACGAAGAAGTAGCATGCAGTTGTCAGGGTTATGTCAACGTACAGTTCAGTAGCTGCTTAACAAAGTTATGGAGTACGATAATCCCCCCATCTCCGGAACAAACAGAACACGTCATAACCTAGAAAACCGCAGAACAGCGGTCCCTTAGTAATCCGGAACCTCGGGTGGTCCGGACAATTTTGGACCAACAACAGCCCAGTATTTCTCACTGAAATTATTACAGCACGTTATAATAATAATAATAATAATAATTATTATTATTATTATTTTCAGCTCCTCCCTTGATTGATAGTATAGTCCCAAAGTTCCGTTCCGTAATATTACCCTGTATTCCGAAGCACGCAAAAACTGCCCATTCCTCTGTATGCGCAACTGCTGCAAATTTGATACGCAACGAAAAAGACAAATTTAGAAAGTAAATTAGCAATCTGAAACACATTCTACGTCTATAGCGCGTTTCGAGTTGTTTTTTTAATTATTCAGCTGATCTGTGATTACATTTAAATCACACATCAAATTCTTTTGACTGTTGTGTTATGTTGTGTGTTAATTTATGTAATTTGTGTTGTAGTTTGTGCTAGTATTGTCACTGACTTTTGAGCTATCAGTCCAAATGGAATTATTATTATTATTATTATTATTATTACGCCCTGTCCATGACTTTCTGATGCTAGTATCGGTCTAGGACAAGTTCCTGCACAATAATTATATACTGGTAGTGGAGAATCTTCGAAACATTGCACGTGTGTATTCCGTATACCAGACTTTTGTAGTTTTATAGACGCATGAAGATGCAGGTCGAGGTTTTGTAGACTAGCCGTGACAGACAAGGGTATAATTCTTGTAGCAAACAATATAATTGTAACAAAGTATATTGCTCTCTGCTTTCATATGTTTTTACTTCGAATGCGAAATCTTGGTTACATTATTATTATTATTGTTGTTGTTATTATTATTATTATATTGTCAGGTGCAGCATTTTCGCTTTAAGAAGTTTTACTTCATAATTCGGTGATAATTTTTTGTGTTACCTACACCACGGGGCTTCCCCTCGGTGGTCCAGATTCCCGTGTAATCTGGACCACCCACCCCTCATGTCGTCCGGATGTACTTAGGATCTGCAATATTTAATACGTACACAACCAAGTGAACCTCATACGTGCCGGAAATACGGTCGAGTACAGACGAAGCTAAGCCAGTACCTTTATTGGAAACGTCTTGTTCCTGAAACTGTACGCCCATCCAGAAAAACCTAGTCCCCTCTCCGACAGATCCCATCTGACCCACACGCCACGATCTTCTGCCGCTTTCACAATAAACTATAGTAAACCGCAAGGCAAAACAAGAAAGACGACCAGAACGTCATAAAAAAAGACCGTAACTAGATCCCCCTTAGTTTCCAGCACATCACCACAACTCAGTGTGTCTCTATACTTCACATCTTAACCTCTCAACTGTTTCAGCTGAACACTGCTACAGTCCTTCAAAACCACTGTCTGAAGGCTAAAAACTTCGTGACATGGAGCCGTTTAACGTGATTGAACATTACAAAATACTGGACAGAGTGTATTCATGCGATTATTCCATAGACAGCCTTAACCGATTGGTCTTTGTCATGAATAAGCAATGTTTTTTTTTCTGTAAAAAAAAACGGACTGAAATTCTGTGCCTCATTTAGATGAATTTTGGGTTTATAAAGGGTAAAATTAATCTGTGATCCTTTGTCTTACGATGGTGCAGTTAGGCTATAATATGTACGTTACTATTTCACAGTCATATTACGCGACATGTGACAGCAATCTTAAGTCAGCGGGCGAGTCAAACACGGCTTGACTGCGAGACCTGAATAAAACCAGTGAAGATGTGCAGATATTAATAAAACGGTCTTTCACTTATTTATACTAATTTTCTTACCCACAGTACCATGCAATCATAAATAATACATAATTGCAAATAAATGTCTATGTACACTCTGACGAACACGCAAATATACACGCCTAATCTGCACTTATTGACTATTTCAATTTACTGTACCTACACCTGGGTGTGGGGTCCACTGTAGGCCTGTTGAAAACACGTTCTGACAACACTGAGAACACCGACTGCAGTTACGAATATCGTGTCCACATATATGACGTTCAGGTGACCGTGCATTGTGATATATTCTTATAATAAAACCAACTAGATGCACTAATTACTCAAATTTATTTCTGGAATAAAACTCTACATGTTTCGGACAGTTCCTCTTTCCAACACCAGGAGTTTTTCACTGCACACACAGCAGTGGTGTATGTCATACAGGTTTGCTGTCAGCTGTGTGTACAGTGAAAAACTCCTGATGATGGACAGAGGAACCATCCAAAGCATGTAGAGTTTTATTCCAAAAATAAATTTGAAAAATTAGTGCAACTAGTTGGGTTTATTATAAGAATCGTGTCCACAGTTAGTTACAAATTTTTGGTATATTTACACAAAGACTGCAGTCGTCTATGATATGACGCCGAGCCAACTGGTAAACAGCCTCGAACATTTCGGAGGGGCTTACTACTTTCATCTTCAGGGCTAAAGACGGATTCAGAAAGCTCCCGCTAAACGATACGTACCAATCTACATAGCATCGTATTCAAGAAAACTGACCCTGAAGATTGGTGCCGTAAGTTCCTCCGAAATGCCAGAGCCTACATATCGACATTCACAGCACCACATCACAGACAAATGGACTCTTCATGTCGGGACAATATCGATTAAGTTGTTTTACACACTGCTAAATCATGAGAAACCTCCAGATGCATATAGGCCTACTCTGAAGGTCTGCCCGCTGTGGGTGTGTCCAAGCATTTAACTTCAGAACCACTTGATTTAATGAATTTGATATTGTGGTCGATACCAAAACGATCGAGCGAATTTAACTTTATGTCTACTGGTCCATTAGTCCACCGGACAGTGCAGTCAGTATAATGACTCGCTATGAGCAGGACGGTTCGGCGTTCGAACCCCGGTGTTCCGCAACTGTCCAGACCAGCCCCGAGGACCAAAAACCCTCCTGCACAATGACTACCGAGGCTCCTTCTCAGGGATAAAGCGGCCTGGACGTGGAATTAACCAGCCAACCCCAACTAGCGCCGAAGGGCACAGCTAACCTACATATCTACAATGACACCCCCTCCCCCTCCCACATTCTGTGCCATCATAGCATGTTGTTACAGAGAGAACTTCACATTTTACTGGTCCATTATACCGGAAGCCATAATGAAACGTTATCAACTTTCTTTCATAAAAAGGCTGCAAAAATATACAGTGAACGCCCACAAGTATTTAATATGCGCGAACAGCAGACTAAATTTTGACATATTGACATCCATGTTGAAGTATTTATTGCGATAATTCTGAACACTCTAAGTTATAGGTGGCCAGAATTCTGGACTAAGTGATCTCTTTAAAGACAGAAACCCCATTCGCGATCTACCATAATATATAATATATTAATATTTGGTCACCTAGGCAAAACAAATAACATACTAACATCAAACACACAAAAGTAAAAATGTTTCATTTATTAAAAATGGATATTTTCATACTAAAACAATTTACCGTAATTACAAGGTGTTTTTCATGAACCCTTCCTACTGCGAAGTTGATCCATAACACCGCATATCTTGCGATAAATTGTTTAAAGACGGTTCATAACTGCTTAAGCACAAGTAAAGGTACTATTTTAAATGTTGATCGCTCAGATGGCTTCGGTATCTTGATTTAATTATCTTAATCTGGGAGAAAGCTTCTTCGCAGGAATAGGGTAATGTAAAAAATGCTGTCAAACAAAGAGATGTTCATCTAACTGATGCGGAAGTAAATTTTGGTATAGACCAAAAAGGGGCAGCGGTCGACTGGTAGATCGCGATCAACCGTATGATACCTCTGCTTTAAGTGTTTATTCAAATGACATCTAACAGATATTTCTGCTGTTGCTACGTCAAGTTACATTTTCATTCATACATACCTATATCTACATACACAGTATGTACAGGCCTGTAATTTTTGGTGGCAGAGACTTTGTTATCGAGAATAGGAAACGGAATTAATTTAGCCCAGGACACAGACAAGTAGCGGGTTCTACAGAAAGAGGGGAATTTCTTGGCTGAGTAACTATCAGCTTCTAAAGAAGGATTCTGCTCCATGGAATTTGTTTGTAGGTAGAAAAGAGATAAGGAGTTATTTGCCAACGTTTTAGCAAAGTGCTGCAAATCATTAGAGGAGACTGTAAGTGCATTGTTGGAGCCAGGAGGCGCTACTCCACAAGGACCTTGGACACTAATACCGACGAAGTCAGAAAACTCATTAAAGAGGCCCGGTTACCTGTCCAGCTTACACGTCCTCCTCATCAGTGATTGAGCCCTACCCTGTATTTGTTCATGTGTGTCGAGGTTAGACTGTGGTCTTCTGTATTATGACACCGTGTCGCCTGGAGGAACCTGCAGCATCCATCCTGAGGTAGTCCCGAAATTCTGACGACCTAAGAGTCTAAACGCAGAAAACACATCCTAAAATTTAAGTACAGTTCACTTCGAAGAGAATCAACTGGTAGAACTGATCACAGGTAAAGTGCATTTTTGAGATGCGGGGTGTGGCCTATAAACAGCGATGAAACTTGAAATCTACAAAACCAGGGGCGTCTGAACCAACTAAGGAAACACGTATTTTCAAAGAAGGCTCTATATCAGCAGTTTCCAAAGTGTACTCCGTGGATCCCAAGGGATCCACGACAGGTTCGCAGGCGAACCGTGGATACATTTCTGTAATAGCTACTTTCAAGTTCCTTTAATTACAGGAACAGTGTTTTGTTAACAGCAATCGTGGAATTTCTTTAACTGACGATGTGTTTATTTCATATCACCGCTAGAATATCTAGTTAGGAAACTTCCTGTACCCACAAAGCGAACGACCGTCGTTTTAGTTAAAATTATATCAAGCAGTTCTTTGCTACGTATGCTGCTGGTGTAGATTCGTAGCTATCTAAAATCAGTTATGAGATAAACATTTTTAATTTTGGATACCTATCAACCGAACACCCTATAGTTACGCCAGCAAAGATGTGAGAGTCCGTGGATTTTTCGAAACATAAGGGGTCCGCGAGCAAAAAGGTTTCGGAAACACTGCTCTATACTATGGGGTTTATTAAGCCGTCAGCTCCTATGACACTTCTTCGGTTGTAATTCGTCTAAAATTTCGAAACGTGGATCATACCTCACAGACAACAATACGTCTCCATTACAAAGATTAATTGGTTAATGCTGTTTCAGGAAACAACCGTCATCTGTTTTGAGGATCACGCGGATATCGTGAGTGTACTATGTTGGTGAACGAAGCTTTACTTTCAACGTTCAAGCAGACTGCACACACAGACAGTGCTTTACAGCTACCTTCCTCTGAATTGCTACCCACTCCTTTCCTTCGACTACATAACGGCATGGTAACCTATTGCTCAGAGCTGATACAGGTATTGGCTACGTTCGTTTCTTGAAACCCGATATCGAGCAATATGACAATGTAGGCGTGGCTCCAAGAGGTCTGACTTCCGTAACCATCTTCATCACGAGCGATTTGAGGTTCTCTTGACTCGGAACGGTGCTTCAAAGTCGTCTGCACGAGATGTGTGTTAAGTCTACACACATCTTGGTATACCGTAGTATTTGGAGGCAGGGCAGCACCCCACCGACTGTCCACTTCAAATTTACAGCATCAAAATTTTTACGAAACATACATGTATGACTCTTCTAAACGCCAATTCCACGGTGCAATTTGATATTTGTTTCGCTACTGAATGGAAAGCATTTGCTTTAAAGGAAAACCAAGGTTCATTACAGCACTCACAGAATACCGCCACTGAATCCTACCCTGAGACAGTAGAGTTCAGGCAGTACCTTCACAACGTATTTCTGTACGACCATAGGTGTATCTAGAGCCACAGGAATCCAGTCCACGCCCTCCCATCCCATTTCTTTAAGATCTATTTTAACAATATCACATCTATGCCTAGGTCTTCCAATGTATCTCTTTCCTTCAGGTTTCCCCGAAAAAACTTTGTATCCATTTACTCCCCCCCCCCCTTACGTGTCGCGTGCCCCCGCCATCTTTTCCTCCTTGATTCGCTCACTCTAATAATATTTTGTGAGGAGTAAGAGCCAGAAGCTCCTCTTATTCCAATTTCCTGCAGCCTCCCTCTTAGGTACAAATATATTACTCCGCACCTTACTCGCGAACACTGAGCATATGTTCCTCCTTCAATGTCAAGAAAACCGAACACAGTGAGTCATTATACTTTATTATTTATATGTTTATACACGATAAAGGATAAAACACACTACCTGACAAACGCTAGCGATCATTTCCTAATTCCACGCAGGTAGCTAGTAGTACGAAACGTGAACGACTCCTTGCCCCGTTACAAGCTGACAAGAAATTGCACAGTGAAAGCATTCGGGGGGCACGGAGACGCAGCCAAGCAAAGAGCTCGGTTACCTTCCAACGGTTAGTCCAACGACATACAAGCACAACGACACACGAAGCTACGACATCGCAGCAGACAACTGATTTGTTTTACAGTTCACATGATTAACGGAGTGGGCTATATTTTCAAAACCACTGCCAGCGTTCCGAAATGACACGAATACATCCCATTCGGAAAATTGTTCGACAACACCTAAAATAACTCATGAAAAAAACACACACACACACGAAAGAAGTATGCAGAATCAAACGGCCATTTTATTGGTGTTTATTACCTATAAAGCTAAGCAAAAGACGAGTTTTTTTTTATTCTGAACTGCCTGCACAGAAAATGAGATGTCGCCATGTACTAAGTGGATATGGTATTTTCCCAGTAACACGGCATTTTATTAGAAAATACTAACTAAAAAGGCATGCTACAATGCTATTATTCCTCAGTCACTAGGCCAGAAAAAAAGTATTATTCTTTATGGGCGCCCAATTTTTCAAACAATCCAGGAGCCACCTCAAAATTCTAGGTACCATAAGAGCGATATGAAGCAAGGTTCAAACTACAGACCCACAAATATTAAGCGCCACCGTACAAAAGTTAGTTCCCCGGGCAACCTGCAGCCCTAAAATTGCGCACCCCCGTTCTTTTTAGTTTTATATCCGCCTCTCTGAAATATCTGCTAACTTCGCGTCTTACATTGTTCAGATTATATACATTGCTTTGGCTTGGATCCTGTATCCACTGCATTTTAGCCTGCTTCCTTTGATCCAAAAAACCTAAACATTCTTCATCAAACCAGGGTTTATTCTGCTTAAATTCATGCAGACCCAGACTCTCTTTCGCTGAGGTTTGGATATTCCCTTTAATGTTATCCCAAGTCCTATTTACGTCCTCGTCGTCGTTCAAGTTCTCCAAAGCAGCAAACTTGTTTGTAATCTCAATCTGATACTGTTCCCTAACCTCTGGCTCATTTAGCTTCCTCAAGTTAAATCTTTGCCTATCAAACCTCTGTGCGGCCTGTTTACCCACTACTAATCTTTCCCTAACCTTCGCAATCACCAGATGGTGATCTGTATAACAATCAGCTCCCCTGAAACTTCGCACATCCAGTACACTCGAATGCCGTCTCCTTTCTATCAATACGTGGTCAATCTGGTTGTGAGTCTTACCATCAGGGAAGGTCCAGGTGTATTTATGAATGTTCCGGTGAGGGAACATCGTGCTCTTAACAACCAGATTTTTTGATGTGGTGAAGTTAACTAGTCTAACCCCATTATCATTACTATCCTGATGGAGGCTCTCCCGTCCAATTGTTGGCTTGAAAATATTCTCTCTCCCCACTTTTGCATTAAAGTCTCCTAGTAACATTTTCATACGATATTTCGGGAAGTGATCGAACACCAGCTCTAATTCCTCATAAAAACTATCTTTTGACTCATCACTTTTTTCCTCACTTGGTGCATGCGCATTTACAACAATAATATTACACCATCGACCTCTCAGCACTATATATAACAACCTATCGCTAACAAACTCTACCCTCTTCACTGCTGATACTATTCTACGGTGTTATTATATTTCCTATTTTGGGGTTTCTCCCCCTAAATACCTAACTAGAAAGAGTGGCCTTATAATCGGAGACGCCTCACGCTTATACGGTATATTTATTTATTTATTTATTGTTTATTTAACGACGCTGTCAGAGGCTCATACTACAAACGTGTAGTATTGAATGACAGGTTGGTTAGAGATAACAATGAAATGACAAAGACGTGAAAAGACGCGGCTGTAACACGATCTGAGTTACTACCCCGTTTGGAAGAAAAGGCTGAGAAAAATCACGAACCTCAGTCAAAATGGTCGGTCTCCGAACCGAAATTTGAAGTGCGTACGTGTATTCACCGATCGAATGCGAACGGGGCGTCTGAAGGAAGATGGAGTGCTTTTGCGAGATGTCCAAAGATCTTACGACCATCAACTGTGACGACTGTTATGAAACAGGGAGGACAAGCTATTCAAACACCAATGTTGTTTGTGGCGTGAAGACACTACGTTTCTAAAATAAAACAATGAGTTTCAACCAACTTTCCAAGGATTGCCATTAAGACACAACTTACGAGCAAAACTCACTGATTTTCCGGTCCGCGACACCGTTAAGTTGCCGCCATCTTTTACCACATTTCAACAGTCGTTTCACAGATGAGGGAAGTCTTCATAATCACAGTCGTAAGAATCTCTGCCATGACGTATACAACACTAATTCGAGACACTTTCCGACAAAGGCAAGTTCTTACCGCAACACAAGACTAACTAACCTACGGCTTCCCACAGATACATCAGCAATGAACTGTTAACAGAACTGATTGGCGTCCATTCGTCATTTGTAACATAACAACGCATGCTACTGTAACTTATAACACGTATACAACCACAGGAGTAACTTGGGTGTGCACAAGGGGGGGGGGAGGCTAATACCCCTCCAATATTTTTATCTACCTAAGAACAGTTTTTTTATTACTGCGTTGAAGAGTGGCAAATGAAAACTGGGGATATTTTCTAAACGATTGTTTCGGTTGAGTAAAGACAGAAAAATATTAAAAACCTACGGTTTACGGGACGCAGAATAGGGGCAGCTGAGTCACCCATTTACACAGGAAGAGAGGCACTGTAAAGGTTGTCCCCCCCCCCTCCCAGTGTTAGCAGCCAAATTACACGTACGTATACAACAAACTTCGTATTCAAATACTACGTCATACGAAACAAGTCGGCCCACCTGTGGAAATATGTTCGTTCGAAACGTCATAATGCGAAAATCTCGTAGAAAAATGGAGAACAAAAATCGAATTTAAAGAGGTGGAAATATTTACAAGCATTATCAAACACACGTATCACGTGACTGGCCGTCGAGAACCAATAGAGCACCAAAAGCGTGCATAGCACGTTGTCGTCAGCACATCAAGTACGCCAACGTAACTAATGCCAGTTTAATCTTAGTAATTAACCAACCTAATGCACAAAATTTTGTTTTATAATAAGATTTTGTACATTAAGTTGGTTAATTACTAAGATTATACTGAGATGCTCGGTCAGCAGAACATCCAAATAATGCCAGTTTGTCAACCAAGCAAAAGAGTTAGGTTAAATAGTATCACCCTCCCACACCCATCGTGGTCTCCCAAGTGTACCTGCCCCTTCAGGTTTTAAGATTAAATTCTATATACATTTCATCTCCCCACCCAACCCTGTTATGTCACATATGCCGTCCAGCTCTTCATCCTTAATCGCATCATCCACAATATGTGCTGAAAGATTACAAACTGTGAATCTTAGCACTATGTAAGCTGCTCCATCCGCCTGTTAATTCCTCTCCTTCCGGTCCAAAAACCCTCCTCAGCAACCCGTTCTCAATCATCCTCAGCTATGTTCTTCCCTTATGGAAAGGGCCTTCAACATTTTCATGGCACAGGGCCACGCCCGTTATTGTGGCCTGGTTCGCGGGCCGCAGTTGGAAAAACAGCAGTAAGTTGTACACCTAACTGCATAAATCAAAGTGTAATTTTTATCGTATGTACACAATTTACAAATGCGGCCACGAGCCGTAGGTGGGGACCCATGTGTTACGGTGTGGGACCTGGTTCTACACCCATACGAAAAACAGGCAGTGTACTCACAATTCTCTGAGTCTTGTCCGGTGCTATAGCAGTGATCTCCAAGTGCCTGTGATGGGAGCTCCGACCGGTGCGCAGTGAATCACGTGACCCGTTAAGTTCCTGTTTGAGTCTCACGCTGATCATATTCGGAACTTTCGCGACTAACGACAAGCGTCGTGACAGCTTCCGACCGAGCTTCGTGCGTCGCGACGCCCCTGCCAACGTACTGCCGACTCCAGTATCCATGGTGCCAGACGACAATCACAGAGACATCATCAATGACTTTCCCTTCAATGGAGAAAATTTCCGAAATGATTCATACATACTTACGCACACATCTTCACAGCGAAGGCACACTCAAATTCCCACTAAAACCATCTCATTTTCTGGGAGTGTAATATTGCTGTTCACACAGACTACAAAATCACATTAAACATTTTACTGACATTACACCCATACACTATCAAGTTCTTCAACGTTTACAGGCACGAAGGAAAACCAAATTATACATGCCCTTTTCCTTTTTAAGATTATATATAACACTGGCTAAAAAGAATCACAAGTCACAGTACAACGACTGCTGACTAATCCTACACAAGAATGACGTATCTTGAACCTGTTAGATTAACTGTGCCTCACTGTACAACAAGGGCACTCAAAAAACTAAAACTGCCTGTACATTATCACTTACTTTAAATCAAATTAATCACACTTATAGAAGTCAAAAATACACCGTCAAAAAATAATACGAACTTGGAGAATATCCGTTCTGACAAAACAAGCGATAACTGTAACACAAAAGCGGCTTTGGGAATCCACTTGACGTTAATGTGGTTGAATGGGGCACCATCTTCATTACAGCACTTCAATGATATATCTTATTAAATAGTCACCGTCTTGTGGGGCAGGCTGACACCTGTTTCAAATTACTGCACCAATATTAAAAAGCGAAACACGATACAGCTTTTCCGAAATATGTGGCTGTTACCGATTTGGAACTGTAAATAAAGAAGCCTTTAGAATACACTTAGACATGCGTAACACAGATTAAACGTACAGGCCTATACAGTAACCTCCAAATCCAGAATGATCTGACGACTTGCTACAGGCCTCATGCAACGTCCGTGAAATTCAAGACTGCCCTTAAAATAAAACGAACCAAGTAACAAATTGGGCATACTTTCATTTCACCAAATATTCCGCATCATACACATGCAAGCACAACAGAAGTTAAGTATGATACGCAGCAACTTGGAACTACCGTCAGCGAAAATGAACTAATCTTTCAACACCATAAAATCACTGAAGTTTCTTTAACCATACCGCTCAAACTAACGAGACGCAACATCCCAACACGACTGTTACTCAAACGCGCACTTTCCGCACCGCATCAACGCACACATATTCACACCAACACTTTGCTTTGGCCGCCGGCACACTACTACAGCTTCGTCACGTGCTAGTTGAAGTTCCCGGACCTGCCACTGCGCGGTGCTACTGCCGCTCGACGTATGAGACAATCTTTACGTGCACTTGACTGGCATGCTTCTTACGTCGTTAAACGCAGCTGTTCGAGGTGCATAGGTCAGTGGTGTCAAATGCGTCCCTAAGGTGAACATGAACCGTCAGTAAAAGGGAGACAGTATACTGACATTCCCACTGAGACAGTAAGCCATCATACCCGGTACTACAATGGCTTCATCATCATTTACTAGGATCAGAAACAGTTCTGTACGTTCAGCTCCAATGTAAAGCCGTTGTGGGCTAATTAACCACTGGAAAATTAACCCCCCGAAATCTGAATTGCGTCTAAATAACACTTGACTAGGAATTTCGAGTAGAATTTATGAAGTCTACTGTGCTACTGCACAGTCTTCCAACCCTACACATCTACTCGTATTAGTAATGTCATTGGTGTACTTCACGTGTGGTAATGATCTACTATTTAAGAACACATTCTGCATACCGTACATTAAATCTGTGGGGTATAACCTCAAACAATCTCCTTTTCCCGGGCTTTATCCATCGTCGATTAATAACTAAAGCAACCAAAACACAATGTTTCAGTGGCCGGCTGTGCTATTGTCATTCAATGGGCCATTCACTGTGACCAGCCCGTTCTAAGGCATGGGTCTCGAAACCGCGGCCCGACAGGTTATATTATGCGGCCTGCGGCCAAATTTGTAAATTGTGTATACACTATAAAAATTACACAATGATTTAGGTAGTTAGGTATTCCTCTTACTGTTATTTTTCCACTTGCGGCCCGCGAACCAACCCAAAATAGCGGGTGTGGCCCTTTGCCATAACAAATTCGGATACCCACTTACATTAGTTAGGAACATGTGAAGATGAAAACAGAGCTGGCGTCCGGAACCTTGTGTTTTGGTTATTAGTCGACTATAGTTTAAGTCCCTAAACGGGATTACAGTTTCCCGTCGTCGCCATGTTCGTAATTGTTGACGTACAAACAGTTTTACACTCGTAGCAAACAGGTATGTCACCACGTCTTCATACTAGATGTCATGTGCCTAAAGTTATTAGTTATTTCCACCAACTCTATTTTGGCACGGCCGTTGTTATGGATTTTGTTTACATTCTCCAATACTATTACTTCAAAAGCAATTGAATGTTATCCTAACATCTATCACCATTTATCTTTCTACGACCTTGAAGGAACTGCATCGATTCCGTCTCACAAGTGCGTGAGGAAATTGAGAATTATAACACCAGTGGCATAAGGTTCACGCAAAGTTTTGTGAGCATCAGTCAGGTGTCTTAAATAATTCAAGGCCATGCATTGAGAATCATCATGGAGTTGGGCCACTTGTTGACCCGTTCCGGTCTCATGTATCCAGAAGTCTCTTGAAAGGGGTATAAGGGGTAGTGATGCGTAATACTATAGCCTATCCTACCCAACAGTCATCCTCACCTTCTCGTGGTATACCCTGTTCTCACAAACGAGGAAATGACGACCGAGTCACAGCGGTATAACTG